>Ga0209607_1000496_pt1 | contig 35274 bp, 35 predicted proteins | sample AD_UKC117_MetaG_FD_184413 | JGI IMG/M metagenome (GOLD analysis project Ga0209607, IMG submission 184413) | Active sludge microbial communities of municipal wastewater-treating anaerobic digesters from Hong Kong - AD_UKC117_MetaG (SPAdes)... | ecosystem: Engineered > Bioreactor > Anaerobic >... | reverse complement strand
TTAATCATTTGTTATTCTTCTTAATGTTGCATAACTTGTTTATATCACTAGTTTTTTGTCAGATATATCCTTATTTGGCTGTATATCTACAGTATATGTTAAAACTATACATTTTTAGTCAATTAGCCCATCGCCTGAAAAGGAATACACATCACTCAACTTTAGTGCTCTGACACAGGTTAATGCATCAACTCAGAGATAGAAAGAAACAGGACGCCACAACGAAGCTGCCACCCTTTTTACCCAGCCCCGATGGAAGCGGAAAGCCCGCATCCCCTCGGGAGCTATCAAGGAAAATCGGGAGCTATCCGGGGGAGGACTTGCAGCGTACAGCGGGTCAGGAGTGGCTGAGAGGCAGCAGGTATCTTGCTCATGATCTGCTGCAAGCGATTGGTGAGGACACCAACCGCGGACATGCAGAAGCCTGTTCAACTCCCCATCGACACCGGTCTGTACATCCGGAAGTACCAGTAGAACGGAAAGCTGAAGGGGTTCAGGAAAATGAGCAGCAGCAGCCAGACCAGGCGGTCGTTGGAGGTGGTGGTCTTGTCCTGCATCAGGTGCACGATGAACCACACCAGCAGGATCATGTGCAGCAGACCCCACAGAATGGCGATGGTGAAGAACGGGCCAAACAGGTGCAGGATATCTGATGCCGATACTTCCTGACCGGATTCGTTGAGCCGGATCATGTCTGGCAGTATGCCGGTGAACAATTTGATCAGAAAATTGACCATCAACACGATGGGCAGCACCGACAGGATACCTATCAGCCAGCTGTTCGTTCCGCTCTTTTGCGGTTGGTTCTCATCCATTCTGTACATAGTATATCACGCTATCATTTGTAAGAATTGTTCTTCATCTATGACCTGGATAGAGGGAATGGCTTCGGCCTTCTTCAGCTTGCTGCCTGCTTTCTCTCCTGCCACCAAATAGTGCAGGTTGGCACTCACGCTGCTCAGGATCCTGCCACCGTTGGCTTCCACCATCTCCTTGGCCTGATCGCGGGTGAAACGGGTCAGACTGCCCGTGAACAGGAAGGTCTTGCCTTCCAGTTTGCCACCTCCTGCCTGTTTCTCCTGTACGAGATTCAACCCCAGTGTTTCCAGCTCTGTGATCATATGGCGGTTGCCGGGATTATGGAAGAACTCGGTGATGGAAGATGCCACGATCTGTCCGATCCCCTCTATCTCAGTGAGCTTTTCTGCATCGTAATCGAAGAGATCGGTCAGCTTGTCGAGATGCCGCACAAGGTCCTTTGCTGTTTGCGTGCCCACGTGCCGGATGCCGAAACCATTGACGAGTCTCCATAGCGGTTGCTGCTTGCTGGCCTCTATGCTCTCCCGAAGCTTGTTCACGCTCTTCTCTTTCCATCCTTCCAGTGACAGGATCTCTTCATAGGGCAGGCGATAGATGTCGGGGATGGACTTCAGCCAGCCGCGACGGAAAAAATCAATGACGGTTTCACGACCCAGTCCGTCCATATCCATCGCACCTTTGGAGACGAAATGGATAAGGCGCTCTTCTGCCTGCGCCGGACATTCGATGTTGCTGCAGCGGAACACAGCTTCTCCTTCCGGACGATGGATGGGTGCGCCACAACTCGGGCAACCATCAGGAAAGTCGATGGATGTTTCTTTACCGCTGCGTTTTTCCAGTACTACTCTGTCGATGTAAGGAATGACATCGCCGGCTCTTTGCACGATGACCGTATCGCCCAGGCGTATGTCTTTCTCTCTGATGATATCGAGGTTGTGGAGGGAGATGCTGCTGACCGTCACCCCGCCGATGTACACCGGTTTCACCTTGGCCACAGGTGTGATGGCACCGGTTCGTCCCACCTGGAACTCCACTCCTTCCAACTCGGTGGCGGCCTCTCTTGCTTTGAATTTGAAGGCGATGGCCCAGCGGGGATGGTGGGCAGTGAAACCACACAGCTGCTGTTGTTTCAGGTCGTCCACCTTGATGACCATGCCGTCTATCTCGTAGGCAAAGTCGTCGCGACGGGCTTCCCATTCGTTGATGAAGTCCATCACTTCCTGTATGCCCTTGCAGCGTTTCTTCTCCTGTACAGGTACTTTGAAACCGAGCTTACCCAGCCATTCGATGTTGTCGAAATGTTTCTGCAGTGTATCCCCCAGCTGGTTCTCTCCTTTCACATCCACCGCAAACCCGATAGCATAGATGAAAGCCTCGAGTCCGCGGCGACTCACCTCTTCCGCATCTTTGACACGCAGGGCACCGGCAGCAGAGTTTCTCGGATTCTGCAGGATGTTCAGGCCCTCTTCTTCCCGTTTGCGGTTGATATCGGCAAAGGTCTGTTTGTTGATGACCACTTCGCCCCGCAACTCCACCTTTTGCAATCCGATGGAGGAGAAATCGGCACGAAGCGGTACCGAACGCATGCGTCTGGCGTTGTTGGTGATCTCTTCGCCGGTGGTGCCATCTCCACGGGTGGCAGCTCTCACCAGGATATCGTTTTCATACAACAGAGCAATGCTTCCTCCGTCAAACTTGGGTTCCACGCAGTAGATCACTTCTTCATCGCCCACAAATCCTTTGACCCTTGCATCCCAGTCGATGAGGTCGTCTATGTTATAGGAGTTGTCCAGCGACAACATCGGAACACTGTGGGTGACGGATGGAAAGTCTTCCGTGAGATCGCGGGCCACACGCTGGGTGGGTGAGTCGGGTGTGACCAATGATGGATAGGCCGCTTCGATGGCCTTCAGTCGGCGGAAGAGCAGATCGTATTCAAAGTCGGTGATGATGTTATCCGCCTGCACATAATATTTCCAATCGTGGAAGATGATGACCTGCCGGAGGGAGGATGCTGTTTGTGTAGCTTCTGATTCCTTTCCCGGAACGGCTTCTCCTTCCTGCAGCAGCTTTCTGGTCAATGCTGACAATTCCTGTTGCTGTGAAGCGGCATATTTCATGGGTGAAAATTAGGGAAAGAATACAGAACGCAGATAACAAAGACGGGAACCACAGAGGGCATGGAGTTGCACAGAGGGAACACTTTGAATAACTGACCAAACTCAAAATAGAATGTCTCTCCGGGCTTGACCCGGAGTCTCCTTCACAATCAGTAATAATAAACTGAGATGAGACTCCGGCTCGGAGGCCGGAGAGACAGTAGCCGAGAGGAGACTCCGGGTCAAGCCCGGAGAAGCAGAAACTGAGGAGTTAATCAGTTCAATCCCTGCTTTCAGCAGGCAAGTGTGTTCCTTATTCCGCCTTCCGTATTCCGCCCTTCGCCTTTCTTCTACCCTTCCTGATGCAGCTTATCAATAGCAGCAGCGAGTTTGCGGTCGCGGTCGGTGATGGTATCGCCGGCGTCATGCGTGCACAGATGGATCTCCACCTTGTTGTACACGTTGCACCAGTTGGGATGGTGGTTATGCTTCTCTGCTAAAAAAGCCACACGGGTCATGAAAGAAAAGGCTTCGGTGAAGTCTTCGAAAACGAAAGTGCGGCGCAGTTGATTGTTCTCTTCTATCCACATGGTTCTTCGTTTTTATTCTATGATACTGATGCGGAGCACATTGGTTCGCGATGGCTGGGTGACCGGCATGGTACCCAGGTTGAGCACAATGTCTCCCTTTTGTAACAGTTTCTTTCCTTTGAGTACTTCCTGCACGTCCATGAAGGTTTCGTAGGTGCCTTTCAGGCGGGTGTAGTAAAATGCCTTGACACCCCAGAGCAGGTTGAGTGTATTGACGATCTCCTGGTTGTTCGTAAAGATGTAGATGGCAGCACGAGGTCTGGAACTGGAAACCATGAAAGCAGTGTAACCCGTCTTGGTCATTCCCATGATGGCACGGGCGCCTACTTCATCGGCCATGTTGCAGGAATTGTAGCAGACGGCATCGCTCAGGAAGGTGCGGCTCTTCGGATCAGCTACATGCCTGCGGTTGTAGATGATGTCTTCCTTCTCTGCTTTGTTGATGATGCGTGACATGGTCTTCACCACCAGTTCGGGGTGCTGCCCCATAGCGGTCTCACCACTCAGCATGACGGCATCGGCACCATCCATGACCGCATTGGCCACATCTGTTACTTCTGCCCTGGTCGGTCTGGCCTGTTCTATCATACTCTCCATCATCTGGGTGGCGATGATGACCGGCTTGGCCTTCTTACCGCATTTGGTGACGATGGATTTCTGTATGAAAGGCACGTTCTCTACCGGCATTTCCACGCCGAGATCTCCGCGGGCCACCATGACGGCATCGGTAGCGTCGATGATGGCATCGATGTTCCGGAAGCCTTCCGGTTTTTCGATCTTGGCGATGACCTTGGTGAGTTTGCCGTGCTTGCGGATGATGTTCTTCAGGTGGATGATGTCTTCCGCCTTTCTCACAAATGACAAGGCCACCCAGTGGGCACCATTCTCCAGTGCAAAGAGCAGGTCCTCATGGTCCTTTTCTGTCAGACTGGGAATGGACACATTGGTATCAGGCAGGTTCACTCCTTTCCTGCTGCTCAGCACACCCGGGTGGATGATGCGCACGGTCACCTTATCTTTTTTGTTGGAGGTAAGTACCCTGCCTTCTATTTTGCCATCGTCTATCAGGATGGTATCGCCGGGCTCCACATCTTTTGCAAAGGCGGGATAGGTGATATACACCTGTTCATTATTACCGAGCAGTTCTTTGGTGGTGATGATGAGTTCTGCATTCTTCTTCAGCGGCGGAAGATTTTCCTCCACCATCCCCAACCGGATCTTGGGTCCCTGCAGATCGGCCAGGATGGCAACGTATGTGCCAAGGTCCTTGTTGATCTTCCGGATCAGTTTTATCGTCTTCTTGTGGTAGGCATGATCGCCGTGCGACATATTCAGGCGGAACACATCCACCCCGCTTTGTACGAGCTTGCGGATCATCTCCTCATTGCCAGATGCGGGTCCCAGGGTGGCAATGATCTTGGTTCTGTGATCGTGTCGGGTCATATTACAATTGAAACAGGTCCTTATTCCTGATTGTTTTGGGTTCGATGCCGATGACCGCCTGCACATCCGGTAATTGTTTCAGTGCGGTGGCGATGTCTTCACGCCTGTCCAGGTACCAGCTGCCTTTGATCATGAGGAAGTAGTCTATCTTCTTCCATTCAGGAGCATAGTGGGTACCGTTGTATTTGTTCTGGATCAGGTAAAAGGCCGAATGCGTGATGGGCTCTTCGCAGAGGAAACAACTGAACTGCGGCTGTCCGGTCTCTCCGGGAGGAGCAATGTCATCCTGCCTGACCAGCCGGATGCCCAGGTGCCGGTTCAGTTGCCAGCCCAGGCGATAGTCGGGGATGGCGCAGACAAGTCCCTGCAGCAGAAAGTCTGTATCACGTTCGAACCGCAGTTGTGTTTTCTTCATCGGTCGATGGTAAAATTACGATGAAAGCAGAGAAAGGGGTCCGCTGTTTTATCCATATTTTTAAAGCCGTTTTGGCTTCCGGAAAAGACAAGAACAAACCATCCCGACTTACGGGCAGCTCAGATACTGCTTTATTGCGCAGGTTGCTGGGATATGCCGGTCCTTACAGAAAGCAATTTATCCTCTCTGCACTTTTAGCCATTTTACTGGCCATACTGGGTCCGCTCCGACCTTACCTGGTACAACTTACTGTAGATCGGTACATCTTTCCCAAAGATCTGCATGGCCTCATCATCATTTCACTTATTTCACTGGCAGTGCTGGTAGTGGAATCATATTTGCGATACCAGTTCCTGTACATCACCAACTGGCTGGGGCAGCATGTGGTCAGGAATCTGCGGATGCGGGTGTTCAACCACACCATCCGTTTGCGGCTGTCCTATTTTGATAAAACACCGGTAGGTACTTCCACTACCCGGACCATCAATGACCTCGAGACCATCAACTCGGTGTTCACGGAAGGTATCATTCAGATCATCGCCGATCTGCTCACTATCATCTTCGTGATCAGCTTCATGCTGTACAGCAACTGGCGGCTCACCCTCATCTGTCTGATCAGTTTTCCGCTCATCCTCTATGCGACCTATGTCTTCAAAGAGGGCATCAAAAAGACCTACCAGAGTGTGCGCACCCAGGTGGCTTTGCTGAATGCCTTTCTGCAGGAACGCATCACCGGCATGAAGGTGGTACAGGCATTCACTGCAGAAGAACGGGAATACAAAAAATTCCAGGCCATCAACAACGAGCACCGCAAGGCGAACATTCGTTCGGTGTGGTACTACTCCATTTTCTTTCCGGTAGTGGAGATCATCACCTCACTGGCCATGGCTTTGCTGGTATGGTATGGGGCGAAGGATGTGATGCGAGACCTGGCCACCGTTGGACAGATCACTGCGTTCATTCTTTATCTGAATATGTTGTTCCGTCCGCTGCGTATGCTGGCCGATAAATTCAATACGTTGCAGATGGGATTTGTTGCTGCCGACAGGGTATTTCATGTGCTCGACAACCGGGAGATGATCGATGATACCGGCAAGCAGGAAGCACCGCATTTCAAAGGCGAGATCGTATTCGATCATATCTGGTTCGCCTATCGGGAAGAAGACTGGGTACTTCAGGATCTCCACCTGCATATTCCTGCCGGCGAGACCTGGGCAGTAGTGGGTGCCACCGGTGCCGGAAAGTCCAGCCTCATCAATATCCTGAACAGGTTCTATCCCATTCAGAAAGGACAGATCAGTATAGATGGAACGCCCATCACGGAATATGATCTTCGCAGTCTGCGCAGGCAGATCGGCATGGTGCAGCAGGATGTTTTCCTGTTCTCCGGAAGTGTGCATGAGAACATCACCCTGCATAATGAGCACATCAGCAGAGAACAGGTAATAGAAGCGGCAAAAATGCTGGGGGCGCATGAATTCATCATGCAGCTTCCGGGTAATTACGATTATCAGGTCATGGAGAGAGGAGCAACCTTATCATTAGGTCAGCGACAACTCATTTCATTCATCCGTGCCCTGGTCTATGATCCTTCCATACTGATCCTGGATGAAGCCACCAGCAGTGTGGATGTAGAGACCGAACAGATCATTCAGCATGCTGTAGAGAATCTGATAGCCAAACGCACGTCCATCATCATCGCACACCGGCTCAGCACCATTCAGCATGCCGATAATATCCTGGTAATGGATAAGGGGAAGGTGGTGGAATCAGGCAATCATGTTACACTGCTGGAAAAGGATGGGGCCTACAAGAGATTGTACGAACTGCAGTTCTCGCAGCCAGCAGTACCATAAAAAAAAGACGGGACCGAAGTCCCGCCCTTTGCAAACCTGATTTGGTTGAAATCAAACAGCAGAAGAAAGTTCCTTACCTGCCTTGAAGCGTACTACTTTCTTGGCGGCAATTTTAATGGTTGCTCCGGTTTGCGGGTTACGTCCTGTGCGGGCGGCACGTTTGGTCACTGAAAAGGTACCGAAACCAACGAGGGTTACTTTGTTGCCTTTCTTCAGGGTCTTGCGCACACTGGTCATCAGGCTGTCAAGAGCGGCAGCGGCTTGTACCTTGGTGATGCCGGCATCAGCGGCCATAGCATCGATCAATTCGCCTTTGTTCATTTTGTTTGTTATTTATTTGTGATTAAAGCTTGTAGCGCCAAATTTATGGACATTACCTGCAATCCAAAATCTAATACCCTCTAAAATATATGCCTTTCAACACCTTATTCACATTAGTTTTATATTCATGTTTCAACTAATTGGTAAACAATAATTTATCTATTTACATTTTTTATTAAATATTCTTTAGGGTGTCCTGAAAATGCACTAATCACAAGGGTTTCAGGCGATATACACCCGGGCAGGTCTTTGTTCAGGAAACCTTTCCCCACCATTTTTCGCCGGACTGCAGGTCATCCAGGTGGCGACGAAGGCCGGCTTGACCGGGTTGTTCCAGCAGCGGATCGGTGTCCAGAACTTCTATGGCTGCATCGCGGGCGGCCTGCAGCACATTGACATCATGACGAAGGTCTGCCAGTTTGAACAGCGGCTGTCCGCTTTGTCTGGTGCCTTCGATCTCGCCGGGGCCACGCAACTGCATGTCCACCTCAGCAATGACAAAACCGTCGTTGGTAGAGGTCATTGTTTTGATGCGGGTGCGTCCATCCTTTGAAAGTTTTTCACCAGTCATCAGGATACAAAAAGACTGATGCGCACCACGACCAACCCTTCCCCGCAACTGATGGAGCTGTGCAAGTCCGAACCGCTCGGCATTTTCTATGACCATGACAGTGGCGTTCGGCACATTCACACCTACTTCAATGACGGTAGTAGAGACCAGAATATTGGTCTTGCCTTCCACGAATCTTTTCATCTCGAATTCCTTATCATCCGCAGGCATTCGGCCGTGTACCATACCAATGGTGAATTGTGGTCGGGGAAAATCACGTTCCAGCCCGCGATACCCTTCCATCAGGTTATTCAGGTCCAGCTTTTCTGATTCGTCTATCAGCGGATAGACAATATAAACCTGTCTTCCTTCCAGTATCTGTTCACGCAAAAAACCGAACATGCGCAGCCTCATGCTTTCAGCATAGTGAACTGTTTTGATCGGCTTCCGTCCGGGAGGCAGTTCATCTATGACAGACACATCCAGATCGCCGTAATAGGTCATAGACAATGTTCTCGGAATGGGGGTAGCTGTCATGACAAGTATGTGCGGAGGCTGGTGATTCTTGGTCCACATACGGGCACGTTGTTCCACACCAAAACGATGCTGTTCATCAATGACCACCAGACCGAGGTTACCGAACACCACAGTATCTTCTATGAGTGCATGGGTACCCAGCAGCAGGTGGATACTGCCATCGGCAATACCGGCCAGTACTTCTTTTCTTTCCTTCCCCTTCACCGTACCTGTGAGCAGAGCCACTTTTATATCAAATGGTGCCAGCAAGGCAGTGAAGGTTTCCATATGCTGACGAGCCAGTATCTCTGTAGGCGCCATCAGGCAGGCCTGGTAATCATTATCAACCGCCATCAACATCGTCATCAGTGCCACCAGCGTTTTACCGCTTCCCACATCGCCCTGCAACAGCCGGTTCATCTGATGGCCGCTCACCACATCTTTTCTGATCTCTCTCAATACTTTTTTCTGCGCATCGGTCAGTTCAAAGGGAAGACCTTCTTCATAGAAGCGCACGAACAATCCATCAATTCTGGTAAAGGGTATGCCACTGAATTTTTGCTGCCGGTCTGTTCTGGTTCTGAGCATACGCACCTGATCTACGAACAGCTCTTCAAATTTGAGACGGCGAATAGCCTGGTCTGCTTCCTGCTGACTGGCGGGATGGTGGATCCTGTTCAGTGCGCTGTATCGTTCGGTCAGACGAAATGCTTCCAGTACCCGGGTGGGAATACATTCGGGTGTATCGGTAGGGTGCAATTGATCCAGCAATGCCTTGGTCATTTTACCCATCAGTTTACTGCTGAATCCTTTCGACTTCAGCTTATCCGGAACCGAGTACACCGGTTCAAGTTTTCCGGCGCCTCCCTGATCTTCCTGCCCGGCCAGCTCCACTTCCGGGTGTGATATGCTCAGCTTCTTATTGAAGAGATTGGGTCTTCCATATACATTATAGGTAGTACCTTCTTTCAGAAATTTTTTAAGCCAGGAGATGCCGTTGAACCAGATGACTTCAATTGATCCGCTGCTGTCATGCAATCTGGCGGTGATCCTGGTGGCACGAACACCACCAGCCGGGTTGATATGGGTGAGTGTTCCTCTCAGCAATACAGCACCACTGTCTGGTTGGATATCTGCAATGCGCACCACGGTGGTCTTGTCTTCATAGCGATAAGGGAAGTACTCCAGCAGATCGCCGAAAGTTTGCAGCTGCATATGTGCAGCCATGTCTTTGGCCCGGTTTTCACCAACGCCTTTCAGATATGTCAGGGGTGTTCGGAGATATCGACTCATGGCCGGTCTCAAAAATACACAATGCCTTCGGGCGATGGTTCTTACTGCCAGCGCCAGCTGTCCAGCATCCTGTCAATATCATCTACCATGAACCGGATCACAGGCTGCAGTGAGTCTGCATTTGGATGGGCATAGAAGTAGAGTGCACCGCGAACAAAATGTTGCGTGGTGTCTGTGATAAAGAACTGGATATTACTGGCAGCATCTCCGCCCACATAATAGATAAGTCCAACCCCACCATGACCATTATCCAGCTCCCGTGGCTGGATATAATCGGCCTTATTGGTATGCTTATAGGTGAGGCGATAAGCATCTTCCATCAGGTTGAGAAGAGACATGCGCTGATCAAGTTCTTTATAACTCAGGTAGATGGTGGCATTCAGGGTATCGCAGATGAGATTGAACCAGCAGTTACCCGACACATCTTCCTCAAAAAATTTTTCTTTCTTTTCCACCCGCATATAATCGGGTAATTCAAAAGTGTACGGGCAGTCCTGTGGCTGATAGACATAATGTCCGGTATCTGTCGGGAAGTGGATACGCGGGTATCCTGCAGGTTTTGGCGACTGATCCGTGTGGCAGGAGATCAGAACGGCCGACAAACTCAGCAACAGGAAAAAGATCAGACTTCTGTACATATATAAAAAAATAAGCCGGGGTCAGGCCCCGGCTGTTGGATAACTGTTCGATCAGAATGGCAGGTCGTCATCAGCCTGGTCAACACCAGTAGTGACGCCGCTGTCCTGATTCACATTATAGTTGTCATCGTTCGGATATCCGCCACCGTTATCGCTCTTACGATCCAGCAGGGTAAAGCTGTCTGCAATGATCTCCGTTACATAACGCTTGTTGCCTTCCTTGTCTTCCCAGGAACGACTCTTGATCTTACCTTCCAGGTACACCTTGCTGCCTTTTCTGAGCAGCTTTCCGGCAATGTCTGCCAGCTTACCCCACATGGCAATATTGTGCCACTCTGTGTGATCAGCCTTGTTTCCGTTCTTGTCGCGGTAAACCTCTGTTGTAGCCAGTGTAAAGTTGGCCACCATGTTACCACCTTCGAAATTCCTGAGCTCGGGATCCTTACCTAAATTACCTACGAGAATGACTTTGTTAACTCCACTCATAAAATTTGTTTTAACGTATGATTAATTGCAGCTAAGTTACGTGATTTCAGAAAATATGCGCCTGATCAAAACGGGGAAAGCGTGGTCAGATAATTTTTCTTCATCCACCCAGACCGCCTCCGGCCATAGGTTGAACGGTTCCGGCAGGTCTTGTAGCACAAATACCCTGGCGTGTACGGTCCTGTGGGTTAGTTGTTGCCGGAAAGGCCCCAGCACCTCGGGTTTTTGCAGGAAAGAGGTATTCCAGCCAAGTTGCCTGCAGATCAGGTTCCAGGTGCGTAGTCTGTCGCTTTCCAGGCAGGGAAACTCCCAAAGTCCTTTCCAGAAATCCTGTTCTGTTCGCTGGCGTATGAGCCACTTCCCGTTTTTCCGCACTATTATATAATGGTAGTACCGTTCACTGCGTTGGGTTCGTTTTTTCCGCACCGGAAAAGAAGTCTGCATTTCCTGCTTCCGGGCATAACAGATACCGGCCAAGGGGCAATGATCACAGTCCGGTTTTACAGGCGTGCACACAAGGCTGCCCAGATCCATCATCGCCTGGTTGAATGCCGCAGGTCTTTTTCGATCCAGTACATCATCGGCCAGTGTAGCAAATCGTTTTTTTCCTTCCGGCAGATCCGGCGATTCTGCCACCCCGAATACCCGGCTTAGTATGCGGTACACATTTCCGTCCACCACCGCAGCCGGATAACCGAATGCAAACGATGCGATGGCATTGGCTGTGTAGGGTCCTATTCCCTTCAGTTTTCTGAGTTCATCGGGTGTATCAGGAAATGTTCCGCCTTTTTCGCTGATCAGTCTGGCAGTGGCCAGCATATTCCGGGCACGGTTGTAATAACCCAGTCCTTCCCATTTCTTCAGTACTTCACTTTCGGGGGCAGCAGCCAGGTCAAAGACAGTGGGATAAGACCGTATAAAGTCCAGGTAGTAGGGCATACCCTGTTCCACCCTGGTTTGTTGCAGCAGTACCTCACTCAACCAGATGCGGTAGGGGTCCTGTTCACCCACCCAGGGCAGACTGCGGCCATGGGTTTCATACCAATGCAGCAACAGCTTGCTGAAAGTGCCGGGAAACAGTTTGGGTGTATTCACTTAAACGGTGAAATTCAACAAATTACCGAACTTTGTAAGAGGTATATTGTTTAAAGAAAACACAATAAATAAACAGGATATTTTATGAGAAAGGCAGATCTGGTCAACCGGATATCAGAAAAAACAGGCATCCCCAAGGTAGATGTGCTGGTCAGCATCGAAGCTTTTTGCAAGGAGATCAAAGATTCACTTGCAGAAGGCGAAAATGTGTACATCCGTGGCTTTGGAAGTTTCATTGTCAAGACCCGCAAGCGGAAGATCGGCAGGAACATCAAAAAGAATGTTGCGATAGAGATACCTGAACAAAGCATTCCGGCATTTAAGCCTGCCAAGGTATTCATGGGCAAGGTCAAGAATGCCAAACCACAAGCAGAAGAATAGTATTTTGAAAAAGCAGTTCCTGATTCCCGCTGCTGCTGTAGCAGTAGCCTTGCTATTGTATTTCGGCCTCAGCAACAAGCCACCAAAAGTGACCGCCTTTGATGAAAAGCGAGATCTTTTGCTGGACAGCCTGGACCTGCCGGGTGAAGAGCGGATGCACACCTTGCAGAATTCTTTGAAAAATACCGCTGACACTGCCGTTTTGGGGGAACTGTCGCACCTCTGGTACCATGCCGGCTATCCTGATATTGCGGCCGATTATGAACGGAAGATCGCCGACCTCTACCCTTCGGTTGATGGTTATATCCGGGCCGGACGCACTTTTTTTGAAGCCCTTCCCACAGACACCAGCCAGACCATGCAGGTCAACCTGGTTTATGGAGCCCGCTACTGCTATGAAGAGGCCCTGAAACTGGACAGCAACAGCCTGGATGCCAGTATTGGCCTCGCACAGGTCTATGTACAGGGCACCAATGAGCCCATGAAAGGCATTATGATGCTGCGTGAGCTGGATGCTTCTCATCCCGGCGACCCCCGTGTCAACATGGAATTAGGCCGGTTTTCTGTCATGAGCGGGCAGTATGACCGTGCCATAGAAAGATTTAATTCTGTTTTAGAGAAAGATTCTCTACATTTGCAGGCTCGTTTTTTACTTGCTGAAAGCTATTTATCCACGGGTGATACACTATCGGCAGTAAAAACACTGGAAAAAGCAATAGGGCTGACGGGTGATCAGCAAATGGACGCCCAGATCAGACAATATATTGACACGTTAACGAAATAAAATATTTCACATGCCCTGCGGTAAAAAACGTAAAAGACATAAGATCGCTACTCACAAGCGTAAAAAAAGGCTGAGAAAGAACCGTCATAAGAAGAAGTAACCCTTCTTCTTATCCGCTATATTCTTCCTGCTTCTTCTTCTCTTCAGTTCAGCCTCGGTTTATTCATTGCTGACCTTACAGGTTGGCACAACACGAGTACGTGGAAAAAGATCTTATTATTCAATCAACCCCAAGAGGGGTTGAAATGGCACTATTGGAAGACCGGCAGCTTGTTGAGTTGCATAAGGAAAGCGGAAGCAGCGGATTTCGCGTTGGTGATATCCTGATCGGCAAAGTAAAAAAGGTCAGTCCCGGCCTGAACGCTGTTTTTGTTGACGTTGGTTTTGAACGGGATGCCTTCCTGCACTACACAGACCTCAACCCCCATTTCCGGTCGATCGTCAAATACACGGAAGCGGCCCTGAACCGCAGGCCCATTCCTATGCAGTCGTTCCGCAAGGAACCGGAGATCATCAAGACCGGCAAGATCAACAATGTGGTCAACCGCGGCATGCAACTCATGGTGCAGGTCATCAAAGAACCCATCCAGACCAAGGGGCCCAGGTTAAGTTGCGAACTTTCCCTGCCCGGCAGGTTTCTGGTGCTTACCCCGTTCAATGACGTGGTGGGTGTTTCCAGGAAGATCGAATCTGCAGATGAGCGCAAAAGACTGCAGAAGATCATAGAAAGCATCCGGCCGAAAAACTACGGTGTGATCGTTCGCACAGTAGCCGAAGGACAAAGTGTTCAGACCCTGCACAACGACCTGATGGATCAGGTAAAGAAATGGGAAGAGATCACCAAAAAGGCAGAAGGCGCTGTACCTCCTCAGGTGCTGTTCTCTGAAGCCACCAAGACGAACACCCTGCTTCGTGACATTCTCAATGATTCTTTCAACAGCATCGTGGTCAATGACCAGAGCATGGCCAACGATGTAAAGAATTATATCAAAAGAATAGCCCCCGGTGCAGAAAAGATGGTAGCTGTGCACAGCGGCAACCGTTCCATCTTTGATGCCAACGGCGTAACCAGGCAGATCAAGTCGCTGTTTGGCCGCACGGTCAATATGAGCAGTGGTGCCTATCTCATCATTGAACATACAGAAGCGCTGCACGTCATTGATGTGAACAGTGGCAACAAATCAGCTGTTCGCGGCGACCAGGAGTCTAACGCCGTGGCAGTGAATCTGGAGGCAGCCAGAGAGATCGCCAGACAACTCAGGTTGCGTGATATTGGTGGCATCATCATCATCGATTTTATCGATATGAAGAAGCCCGACAACAAAAAGCTGATCTACACAGAATTGCGCAAGGCGATGGAATCTGACCGGGCCAAGCACTCCATTCTGCCCATCAGCAAATTCGGGGTGGCGCAGATCACCCGTCAACGGGTGCGGCCGGAGGTGAATATTGCCACGGCAGAGGTATGCCCTACCTGCAATGGTTCGGGTAAAATAGAGGCCAGTATCCTGATCCTGACGGAACTGGAAAGGAAATTAGGATATTTATATCAGCAGCAGAATCAGAAGAAACTGAAACTGGTGGTGCATCCCTTTGTGGAAGCTTATATCAAAAAAGGGCGTATTTTCCGTACCCTTCAATGGAAATGGTACAGACAGTTCGGGCAGATGCTGAAAGTAGTGGGCAATGATGACTACCAGTACATGGAATACCATTTCTTCGATGTCAATGATGAAGAGATACAGGTAGAATAAAATCTTTTAAGGTACCCGACCCATGCAGAACGAAGCTTTACAGGTATTGCAGGACAGCAAACTCATTGAGGAACTGCGCAGTTTCTCTGAGACGACTACTTTTCCACCCGATGCTGTCATCCTTCAACAGATGGATTACATCCGTTATCTCCCTTTCCTGCTGAGCGGAAGCATCAAGGTGATGGGTGAAGATGAAGAAGGTCATGAGATCATGCTCTACTATCTGCATCCGGGAGAGACCTGTATCATGTCTGTGCTGGGTGCTCTGAACAATGAGAAGAGCAAGATCCGTGCGGTGATCGATGAAGAAGCCGAGGTCATGATGATCCCGGTAGAGAAGACCCAATACCTGGTCAGTCAGTTTCCCAGCTGGTCTGCCTTCATCTTTCGCTTGTACCACAAACGCTTTGAAGAGCTGTTGCGCATAGTGAACAGCATTGCATTTCAGAAGGTTGACAAGCGTCTGGAAGATCTGCTGGAAAGCAGAAGCGTCGCTTCCAAAACAACAGAACTGCACGTTACCCATAAGCAACTGGCCGATGAGCTGGGTACTGCCCGCGAGGTCGTATCGAGGTTGCTCAAGCAAATGGAACGAGAAGGCAAACTGGAGCTGGGCAGAAACCGCATCACCCTGCTTCAGTAACCCGGGTCACCAACTGACCTGTCCGGCCCTGTTACTTTTGTCCCTCAAACAAAGAAAGATGTATCTGGAAGATCTGTTGAAAGAAGATGTGGCCATCATAGATGTGCGCACACCGATGGAATTCATGGGGGGCCATGTGGCCGGTTCCATCAACATTCCCCTGAATGAGATCATGAGCCGCGTGGATGAGCTCAAGGAAATGGCCAAGCCTCTGGTGTTGTGCTGTGCCTCAGGAAACCGGAGCGGGCAAGCCGCAATGGCTTTAAGCCAACTCGGTATGAAAGAGGTCTATAACGCCGGCTCCTGGCTTACTGTCAACGCCGTACAAAGTCAGGTTCAGCAATCATGAGAGAAAAACTGATGAAGTGGCTGGGACTTACCCCGGTCAACTACAGCGACCTGCTGGATCGCGGAGCTGTCATAGTTGATGTGCGCACCAAAGGCGAATACAGCAGCGGGCATATTCGCGGATCTGTGAATATTCCGCTGGATCGTTTATCTGACCAGATGAAAAAACTGCAGAAGAACAAACCCGTCATTACCTGCTGCGCCAGTGGTATGAGAAGTGCATCAGCCAAAGGCATGTTGCAATCCAAAGGTTTTGAAGTAGTGAACGGCGGAGCATGGCACAGCCTGCAGCGCAAATTGATTAACTTGACTGAAAAATCAGCATGAAAAAAACAGCCGCACTCAGACTCTCCTACCTGCTGGTTGGACTTAGCACCTTTGGCTTTTCTGCCTGTGCACAAACTGGTGGGGAAGAACAGCGTGATACGACCATGACAATAGAAGCAGCCGGAGAGGTGGTTGACCTTCCGCTGGCCCGGTTTCACGACCGCATGATGGAGCAACCCGGACAGCTGGTTGACGTTCGGACCCCGGAAGAATATGCCGGCGGGCATGCACAAGGTGCTTCCAACATCAACTTTCTGGACAAGAAATTCCTGGAAGAATTTGAAGCCGCTATAGACAAAGACAAGCCCGTCTATATCTACTGTGCTTCCGGCAACAGAAGTGGCAAAGCCAAATCTGCTCTGGAAAAAGCGGGATATAAATACATCTATAACCTGACAGGCGCAGGTTATGCCCAATGGGCGGCAGCCGGCTATCCAACAGAGCAATAGGTATGAACTATCTGCAGGCACTGGAAAATGGTATCAGCAGGACCTTTCACTGGACCTGGCAACTGGTCAGTATGCAGGTGCCCTGGTATCTGAATTTCTTCTATGGCCTGATCATCATTTCACTGGTTGTCTGGATGCTGGAGATCGCATTCCCCTGGCGGAAACAACAGGGAACTTTCCGCAAAGATTTCTGGCTGGATGGCTTTTATATGTTCTTCAACTTTTTCCTGTTCGCCATCGGACTGAACGGCATCTGGGCAATGTTCGGGCAGTTGGGCAGAGACCTTCATTTTACAGCCGGCAGCCTGACCCTGGTGGACATGTCTGCCTGGCCATCGTGGGCACAACTGCTGGTGTTCTTCCTGATCCTGGATTTCGTTCAGTGGTTCACGCACATTCTGTTACACAGGATTCCGGCCTTCTGGCAGTTCCACAAGGTGCATCACTCGGTGCAGGAAATGGGGTTTGCTGCACATCTTCGCTATCACTGGATGGAGAATGTATTGTACAAGCCTCTGAAGACCCTGGGTGTCATGGTCATCGGAGGATTCGAGCCGGAACAGGCCTACCTGGTACATTTCATCGCCCTGACCATCGGGCATTTCAATCATGCCAACATCCACATCACCTGGGGACCGTTGCGCTATATTCTCAATAATCCGGTCATGCATCTCTGGCATCACGCCAAAGAGCTGCCGTCCAACCATCCTTACGGGGTCAACTTCGGCATCAGTCTGAGTGTGTGGGATTATATCTTCCGCACCAACTACATACCGAAAGATGATCCGGATATTCCACTTGGATTTCCGGGCGTGGAAGAATTTCCAGACACCTTTGGCAAGCAGTTCATCTCCGGATTCGGAAAGCACAGAACATGACATTTTTCAGCAAGCATATCAGCACATTTCTTCTGCTGAGTCTTACATTAGGATTGGCGCCGTTTTCACCTGAACCGCACATCTGGGGAAAGATCCGCTGGATACGGGGCGGAGCCATCGGCATGACCGGCATGGACTGGTTTGATGTACTGCTTCACGGAACACCATGGGTATTATTGGTGCTGGCATTGATAGCCAAAGCAACAGAGAAGGTCAGAGGATGATCTTTTCCAGCAGGTCGCCCACCAGATAAGCGAGGGCTGCAGCTATGGCACCGAGCAATACTGTTTCACCTATTGCCCTTGAAACACTTGTTTCTGTTACATGTGATTTCATATACCCGATGCCAATGAAACCCAGCAAGGTGATACCTGCACTGATCAAATATTTCTGCTGCGGAACAGGCATGAAGTATGACAGAATGAAAATGATGAGGGGCAGCAAGCCCACCAGAAAAAATGAAATGAAAGTGGCCAGCCCTATCATACCCGGCGATTTTGATTCGGGTATCATTTCCAGTTCTTCCTTCATCATCACATCCACCCAGCGATCCTTGTCTTCGGTGATCCTGGCCACCACCTGTTCCAGTAGTTCTCCTTCAAATCCTTTGTTGCGGTAGATCTGCCTGATCTCTTCCACCTCGGCATCACGCAGGTGATCGATCTCCCAGTATTCACGGCGCCGGTGTTTATGGTACATGGCCAGTGATGATTTGGCACTCAGAAAGGCACCTACAGACATGCTGAAACCATCGGCAAAGAGATTGGCAAACCCCAGTATCAGAACGATCCTCGGTTCCAGTCCGGCACCGGCCGCACCTGCCACTACGGCAAAAGTGGTGACACTGCCGTCTATCCCACCATATACAAACTCGGGAAGGTAACGACTCAGGCCACCGGCAGAAACATTCTGTTCCTGATCATGATGCAATGAATTTGACTCTTCCATAGCAGTTGTGGTAGTTGCTAAGGTAAAGGTTTCAGGATTCGGGAATTATGACAAATACTGTCCTTCTATGGGCATTCTTCTTCCCATTCCGAAGGCCTTCGGGCTTACCCGCAGCACCGGAGCCATCTGAAAACGCTTCCACTCATTGCGGTTCACCATGCGCAAGGTCTTTCTGACGATCTCCTGATCAAAACCCTTGTCGATGATGTCTTCCGGACTCTGGTGCTTTTCTATGTATTGGAATAAAATCTGATCGAGCAGATCATAGGGAGGCAGGCTGTCCTGATCGGTCTGGTTAGGACGCAGTTCTGCTGAAGGTGCTTTATGAATGATATTTTCCGGGATCAGTTCGCTGTCTTTATTGATATAGGATGCCAGCTGATAGACCTCTGTCTTATATACATCTGCCAGTACCGCAAGCCCTCCGCAGAGGTCGCCGTACAAGGTGCCATAGCCCACAGCAGCTTCACTTTTGTTAGTGGTATTCAGCAGTATGTAACCAAGTTTGTTGCACATGGCCATCAGGGTCATACCCCTGATCCTGGCTTGCATGTTCTCTTCGGTCACATCAAACGAAAGATCACCAAAAACAGGATGCATCTGCGCCACCATCTGTTCATACATATTGTCAATGGGTATGATGGTATAGCTGATACCGTTTCTTCTGCACAATGCTTCTGAATCACTGACAGAGTGACCACTGGAGAAGGGCGAAGGCATCAGGACACAGTGCACATGCTCAGGCCCCAGTGCTCTTGCTGCCAGCAGAGCTGTAACAGCTGAATCTATTCCTCCGGAAAGACCCAGTATGGCCTTGTTGAATTGCAGTTTTCCGAAATAATCCCGGATACCAGATAACAATGCATCATGTATCAGTCCGATCTTATCTTTCCCGTTCACGTTCGGCGCACCTGTATAGCTTTCAGCTTTTTCCAGTTCAATGATATGAAGAGCCTCTTCGAAGTAGGGCATCTCCAGAAATACATGTCCGCCTGCACTTACTGCAAGGGAACCACCGTCAAAGATCAGATCTGTTTGTGCACCCACATGGTTCACGTAGATCATGGGCAGTGCGTAGGCCAGGGTATTGGCTCTGACCACTTCAATTCTGTCATGAGCCTGACCATAGTCAAAGGGTGAGGCTGAGATATTGATCATCAGGTCAGGACTCTGGGTGCGCAGGGTATCCATCGGGCAGCTTTTATACAATGGGTTCTCATTGCCTACATTCCAGATGTCTTCGCAAACTGTCAGGGCGATTCGCTTCCCTCGAAATTCGACCACACTGAACTGATCATTCGGTTCAAAGTATCTGTATTCATCAAATATATCATAGGTGGGAAGCAAGGCTTTATTGGCTTGTCCGGCTATCTTTCCATCAGCCAGCAGAAACGCTGCATTGAACAGGTCTTTACCTTCCACAACAGGATTGCGTGCCGGGCTTCCCACAATGATGCCGATGTCCTTGCTGAAGGCAGCCAATCGGTTCACTACCTCTTCGCATTTGTCTATGAAGTCTTCGAACTCCAGAAAGTCACGAGGTGGGTAACCACATACTGCCAGTTCTGGAAAAACAATGAGATCTGCACCTGCTTCCTTCGCTTCCTGCACACGGGCCTCCATCTTCGAAAAGTTGTGTTCGAAGTTTCCGATGTGAAAATTCAGCTGGGCAAGTGCAATGCGCATAAAAAACCCCGGAGGTTGGTCCGGGGTAAAGTTAGGGGAAATGACTTGTTTCAGAACAGTACACCCATGCGAAGTACCATTTGTTTCATCTGGATCATCTCATCGGTGGCGGCCGTTTCAAATACATTGACAAATCCATTCTGGAACACCAGGCCTGCTGTGAGGGTAGTAGTTTCTGTAATGCTGTATTCTGTTCCGATACCCATGCTCAAAGCCAGGTTAAAGAATTTATACTGGTCAATGGAATTCTTGTCGTTCAGGTTAACATCTTGCAGCTCACCGCCGTTTCCGTCCGGCAGATAATTGCCTGAACCATCGGTCACGTCGTAGCGTGCCTTGATATTCATGCCGAGGTTGAGGCCGAACATACCATAGTAGGTGAAATAGTTGATCTCATTGGTGCGCAGCTTGATGGTAGCCGGAATTTCAATATACTGTACCCGCAGGGTGGTGTTGATATTACCCAGGGTGGTATCTTCGGCGGTCAGAAAACCACCCAGCATATTGACGATCACACCGGTGCTGATGGCATAGCGTTCAACTGAACCAATGGTTGGTTCAAACAACAAACCGTACTGGAAGCCCAGTCTGGTACCGTCATTTTCCACATCGGTACCATCTACATTGAACCAGGAGATCAGGGGCGCAGCGGTCAGTCCGAAGCGAAAATCCTGGGCTTTTACTGAACCCGCAAGGAAAATAAACAGGCAGGATAGCAGGGCAATTTTTTTCATACTGTATAGTTTTACCGGACAATGAACACCGACAGATTCTACAGGCACAAACATAAGGCATTTTCAATAATCCCAATTGTTCTGGCAGTTTCCATCCTGCTGGTTTCCGGGTGCAGGAAAGGACCACAATTGCCCCACCCAGATGTATCAGGTATAGAAGTGGATGCCAGCATTCACCGGTTTGATGAAGCGCTGATGGCAGCTGATGGCTCCAACTACCGGGAGGTCATGTTGGCCATGGAACTGCAGGACAGTGCATTTTTTCATTTGTACACAGGCCAGATCCTGAATATGCGTCCATATGGCGATTCTACTTTCAGCCTGTATGATACTTTGTATAAGTACATGGTGGCTGATCCGTACATGATCCGTTTGTATGATAGCACCAAAGCTTTGTTTCCTGATATGCGTTCACAGGAGAAGGCCTTACAAAAAGCGCTCAAATATTACAGCTATTATTTTCCTGAAATGCAGATCCCGTCCTTCTATGCCTATATCGCTCCTTTTGTGTATCAGGTGGTGGTGGCTGACGAGGTCATCGGCATCGAGCTGAACATGTTCATGGGAAAGGATTTCAGCTACTACAGCGAACTGTCGGCCAACCTGCCGCAATATCTTGTTTACCGCTTCGATCCCGATTACATGGTGGTCAGTGTGATGCGAGCCATGATGGATGGCAGCATCCCCAACAAAGGCGCTGACGGCACATTGCTGGACGATATGCTGGCAGAAGGCAAAATGATGTACTATCTGGATCTGATGTTGCCAGATCTGCCGGATAGCATCAAGATCGGATTTACAGAAGAACAACTGAACTTCTGTTACGACAATGAATCAGACATCTGGAAGTTCTTTGCCGGAGAAGAGCTCCTGTTCTCCACCAGAAATCAGGACAGGCAAAGGTATCTGGGTGAATCGCCCGGAGCCTATGGTATGCCCGAAGGTGCCCCGGGAAGGATCGGTATCTGGGTGGGATGGCAGATGGTCAGGGCCTATATGGATGCGCATCCTGAAACCAATATTCATCAGTTGTTGCTGATGACAGAAGGGCTGGACTTTCTGCAGGAAAGCGGATACAAACCTTAATTGAGCACAGCGGGAACGATCATGCGGAATTCAGGGATCAGCACCTGAAAGGTTTCGTTGTCATGCGCACGTTCCATAGTATAGGTGCCGAACATTTTACCGGCCATCCCCCGAATGCTGCAGCCTGATACATACTGGTGCAGACCGCCCGGTTCAATAAGAGGTTGCTCGCCCACTACACCTTCGCCCTCCACTTCCCGCCAGTCATTGCTGCTGTCAAAGATGTGCCAGTGTCTGCGTAATAATCTGACCGGAACCGGACCTTTATTTTCAATGGTGATGCGATAGGCAAAGACATGTTCTGCCGTGGCCATGCCGGCATAGTCTTTCTGGTAGAAGGTCTCTACGCTGACCTTCACCCCATCAGTGGTGGCGGTAACCATGTCCATAACGAGTAAACAGGATAAATGTACAAAAAATACCTTCTGTCAGGACAGGAATGCGGTTACAATACGGGCCGCTTTCTGACAGGCAGTTTCCAGATCATCATTGATGATCACCTGATCAAAACTATTGCATCGCTCCAGTTCCATGGCCGCTCTCTGTAATCTGGCCGTCAGAGATTCAGGTGTTTCAGTACCTCTGCTTCGCAGTCTGTTCTCCAGCACCTCCAGCGAAGGCGGAGCGATGAACATAGACAGGCTTTCTTCCGGGTACTGGCTCTGCAGATTCAGGGCACCCAGCACATCAATATCAAAGACGATACACTTATCATCATTCCACAGACGATCCATCTCTGTCCTGAGGGTACCATACCATCTGCCCGGATACACCTCTTCATACTCAGCAAATGCATGCTGCCTGATCTTTTCCTGAAACGTATCATGATCCAGAAAGTAGTAGTCAACCCCATCTGTTTCATGGTCTCTTTTTGGCCGGGTAGTAGCAGAGATACTGAAGGCCAGCTGCCGGAAATGCCCGAGCAGATATCGAACGATAGTGGTCTTGCCTGCTCCTGAGGGAGCGGTAATTATGAGCAATTGACGGCTCACAAAACGTTATTCAATTGTTCTTTGATCTTTTCCAGCTCATCTTTCATGTCAACCACCAGTTTCTGCATGCCTGCATGGTATGATTTGGCACCTATGGTATTGATCTCACGCCCCATCTCCTGACTGATGAAAGCCAGCTTCTTACCTTTCTCTATCGCTTCCTGCGTGATGTTTTCCAGAAAGTATGTGCAATGTGAACGAAGGCGAATGATCTCTTCTGTAATATCCATCTTTTCAAGATAGTAGATCAGTTCCTGCTCAAACCTGTTCTTGTCTATCTGTTCATCACTGAACTGGCTGTTCAGTTGCTGCATGAGTTTGTCTTTGGAGCGATCTCTTCTTTCGGGATCCAGTTGCTCTACTGCAAGCAGTGTATCTTCAATATTTCTGGTGCGCAGTTCGAGGTCTTTCTGCAGATTACTTCCTTCCTGCTTTCTGAAAACGGTGAGCTCTGCGCAGGCATCCTGAAGTGCCTTCGCCACGGTGCTCCATTGCTCAGGCAGAAGCGTTTCCTGTGTTTGTCCTGCTACATTAGGCATTTGTGCAGCCAGTTCAAACAGCTTTTCATCACTTACCAGAATGGTGCCCGCAGCTTCCCGCAGACGCTGCACATAGGCGCTGATGAGTGCAGGATCCAGGTCTGCTGAACGCTGTTCTTCGCCGGGGTCGTTGTTGATCAGAATATCCACCTTTCCCCTGATAACAAGTCCGGATACAAGATTGCGAATGTCCATCTCCCGTTCCCGGAACATATTGCTGAGTCTTACATTGATGTCCAGCCCTTTACTGTTGAGTGCTCTTACTTCAACGGTATAGGTCTTGCCATTGATGGGTAGTCTGGATCGACCGTAGCCGGTCATGGATAAAAGCATACTGCCGTTTTGTGTAAAATTACTGGATACTTTCCTTTTGCACCGGTTTGCGACTTACCAGGGCTACACCGGTAAAGATCAGCAGACCAGCCAGCACCATGGTGACAGTGAGTTGATCTGTACCAAGCAGCACTGCTACCAGTGTTGCCAGCAGTGGCTGCGTGTAGATGTAAATACTGACCAGGGCCGGGTTGCCCAGTTTCAATCCTATAATGTTCATAATATATACGACCAGTGTAGATATAAATACCACATAGGCCCAGGACCACATGACCCCGGGTGCATATCCCTGCCATGGCATATGCAGTGCCTCCGGTACACCAAACGGCAATACCCAGATCAGGCCGTATAGAAACAACCAGAAGGTGACCGTGAAGGGTTTGTAGTTGTGCATCAGCGGTTTGGCAAGAACCAGGAACAAAGCATAACTGGCCGCATTGCCCATGATGAGCAGATCGCCGCCAAGGGTAGCTTCAGAACCTGCGTCTCTGGCTCCTGACCGTATCAGCATCCAGACACCGGCGGCACCTGTCAGCACACCGATAGCTTTCTTCCAGGTAAGCGGGTCACGCAGGAAGAACCACGACATGATCAGCACCAGAATGGGAGTAGTGATCATGATCAGGGAGGCGTGGATCTCACTTGTCAGGTCCAGGCCTTTGATGAACATCAACTGATTGGCTGCCACACCGAGCAGGCCACAATAGAACAGCTTGATATGATCTTTTCTCTTAACTGACTGCTTCTCCAGAGTAACAGCCAGCAAGCCGAAAATGAACAAAGGGATACTCACGCGGGTGAGTACCAGGGCAAATGGCGGAATAGCAGACAGAGCCACTTTGGCTATGACATAGTTCAGGCCGTAAATGACATTGGCGCCAAAAATATACAGGTGGGCCCTGGTCTCTGTTTGCACCCGGCAAAGGTAATCTGATTGCTGTCAGAAATCGAGGCTGAGGGAGGCATACCAGCGGGGGTCTGTAAAACCGTTCAGTTCAATACCCACGGCCCGGTCAATACGTATGAAATAACCGAAAAGAGTTGTGCGCAAACCAATACCTGTACCGGCAACGATAGGATCGCGGAAGAAGTTGACATCTACGCTGAGCGGTGCTTGTCCGAAAGTGACGGTATTGTATGGATTATCCTGTTCAAATGGAGAGAAACCTTCCCAGGCAGAACCTGCATCAAAGAATCCAACAAGTTGCAGGTTGCGCAGAAACTCTGCTTTAACTGGTTTCTTGAACAGATAAGTAAATACGGGCATCCGCAGCTCTGAATTGAATACAGCATAAGCGTTGCCGTTGCGTATGTTCTGTTCATATCCCCGCACGGGTGTTGCCTGTGTCTGAAATGCATAATTCTGTTCCTGATTGATCTCTGTAGTGTTGTTGAACTGCGGAAACAACCAGGAATCAACACCTCCCAGGTAGTAGATGAGTTTCTGGTTACCAAAAGACACACCACCGGCCAGCCTGTTGGCCCAGATGAACTGCCTGTGGATCTTCTGGTAATGGCGCACATCAAAACCAAGTACACCCAGATAGCCATCGTTGAGACTTACATCCAGTCCGTCGTCCAGATTCACGGCAAACTGTTTGTGCATTTCCACCCAAACTTTATACCGCATACCATACATGATATTGGTCATAACAGGCAGGGTATTATCGTGTACATACTCCAGGCGTAAACTGAACCAGTCTTCCTTGTAATTGGTCTGGTTCAGACTGAATGTATCACTTGCCAGGAAAATGACCTTATCTGCCCGATATGCCGCCGAAGCCCGTAAACTGCGGATCACATCAAAAGGATATTTGGCCGCAGCTTCCACAATAGTGGTGCGGGGTTTGGCTTCTACCGGAGGAAACCATGCAGGCTGGAATGAATATTGTGCCCGCTCGTGCTGGTAATACCAGATCAGGCTTTTATCTATCCGTTTGCTCACATCTTCATAGCGAAGGAAATACTCACCACCACTGAAGGAGGTAGGAAAACGAAGCCCGCCAGTAAAACGATAATCTTCAAACAGATCACTGATGCTTACCGTCATAAGGCCGCTCAACGGAGGCTGAGAAAAGCTGCCACCGGTGGCATTGAAATTCTCATAAGGATTGATAAGCAGGCTGTTGTCCAGCTGTGTTTGTACATACTCAGAACTGAATCTAAGCTTGTATGCCTGAATACGTGATTGACGAAATCCTTCACTGACCAGGTTATTGATATCCTTTTTATCAGCTTCATCCAAGACGATGACAGGTTCTTCAAGCAACACTTCCGGCACATCAAATGGCGTCTGAAAATACATACCCTTTCGTTGTTCTTCACGCAGGCTGTCAGTAGTAAGTGCATCTGAAGAAGGTCTTTCTTCTTCGCGTAAGGAAGGGATCTCTGTTACCTCTTCCACTACCTTTTCCTGTTGCTTTCGCTCTTCATACTGTCTGTAACCTGTTTTCTCCAGCCTGGGCATATCCTTTCCGCCTATGGATGCCGGAACCCGGGCAAAATAGAACTGGTTCCTGCCTGATTCCTGGAATACCTCTAGCAGCTTTCCGGTGCGAAGAGAAATATCATGTGACAGGATATTGGTATTGTAATTGGTGACCGGAAATGTATAGGCCGTATCTCTGAAGATCTCTACATACTTCAGAGAGTCAAAATCTTCTCGTTTATAGACCTCGCTGATATCCCAGGTGGGGTTGACCACTACACTGTCTGACAGATAAAGAATGGTATTGGTGTGATCATAAATAGTATCCAGGTATCCGGCAAAGCGGTTCCTGATACCATTGTAATCACTCAGGAAGGCAAAATAGGTGTCATTAAAAGCAATGGGAGCTGTTTCACTGATGTTTCTGGTATGGGTTACCTGTACCAGATCCTTTGATTTTTTATCGTATTTGTAAAAATACAGATCATTATTTCCTACAGGCAGGATGCTGTCAATGTTCCGGGTTCTCTCCAGTCGTTTGTCATCCCGGTTGGAAGCAAACAGAATGCCTTCATAGCCATTATCTGTTTTGATATAACGCGGCGACAGATCATCGTAATAATCGTTGGTAATCTGTTCTACCCTGGCATTATTGATGAAATAGGTATAGATATCACTCTGTCCGTTGTTCATCACACTCAGCACCAGCATATTGTTATTCTTTCCAAACGACATATCCAGCACCCGCTGAAATCGCGAAATGTCTTTGGTCTCTTTCTTCTTATCGTCAGTATTGTAAGTAAACAGTACGGTCTTGTCACGCTTTTCATAAATGGCTGCCAGGATCTTGCCATCGGGGCTCCATGCCACCAGCGGATAACTCAGATCAATAGCTCTGGTTCGGGTGCGCATACCACCTTTTTTGATCACAGCAGCTTTACTTTCGCCGGCTTCCTGCAAATGGATACGGAATTTACCGATATCGTCAGACAGGTAAGCCACATCCTGTCCGTTGGGGCTGATGACCGGGCTGTGATAAACAAGGTTTTTCCTGGTCTTTCTGGCCATCTCTTCCGTTTCATCCGGATTGACCTTCCCGCGTAACTCAGCAGTGTATCTGTCGCGGTAATAGCTGTACCATTCTTCTATGGTCTGGTTGAGTGAAGTGCCCAGAACGAACAGGAAACCATTCTCCAGGCTTCGGTTGATACGAATGAGATACAGCAGATTCGGAATATCGCCGGGGCTGTATTTCTCAGCGATGAAATACCAGAAAGAATGACCTGCAAATCGTGCATCTTCGCCAGTAAGTCTGGTAAATTGCTCATACCGACCACTCAGGATCCCGTCACGGAGCTGGTTGTCGAGATCGGCATTCCATTCTTCTCCGATATAGGACACAAGCCCTTCTACAAACCATTCGGGCAGGTTGAGCAGCACAGCGTTCTGAACGATCTCCTGGAGGTTGCCACCAAAGACCATATTGTTGACCAGTATCTTGCCTACACCTTCCCTGATCTGGGTACGCAGGTGCTGATGGTTGCCATCAAAATACACAAAGAGTTTGTTGCCTATGATCTTGGTGCGACCGCCAATATTGTACAGCGCTTCATTGCCAATGGCAAAATTGCTCTGATTGAAATCGGAGATGTTGTTGTACACAATGATGTCTGGCCTGCTGCTCAGCTTGTAATCAAGCAGGCTTTCGATCTCATCCAGGTCGTTCTCAGCTATCTGGGCGGTAAATCTTCCCAGGTTCTGTCCGCCCTGATTGAAATACACGCGAAAGTGATCACTCTCATAGAATTGCCAGGTAAACTCTTTGTATTGTACCCTGTTCTGACCGAACGGAATCTGGGTGCCCTGTCCGGAGACAAGCAAAGGAAAGAACCCTGCCAGGGCCAGGAATAGCCAGCGCCAGCGCACGTCAGATCTGCTGTTCATACATCAACCACTACCAAAATACGTAGCTTTGGCCGAAAGTTCAGTCAAAGCGGGAAATTTTACAAAATAACGAGGTTTCATGAGTGGTATTGCTGTTTTTCCGTTCAATCCCTGGCAGGAAAATACCTATCTGATCTACGATGCAAACGGTATCGCTGCGGTCATTGATCCGGGCTGTTACAGCCGGGAAGAACAACAGGAATTACGCAGTTTCATGGAAGCTCAGTCACTGCAGCCACTGCACCTGCTGAACACCCACTGCCATATCGATCATGTGTTGGGAAATGCTTTTGTGGCAGACACCTGGCAACTTGACCTGGCCATGCACCAGGGAGAGATCCCGGTGCTGAAGGCAGTAGATACTTATGCAGACAGTATGGGCATCCAATACCAGCGTTCACCGGATGCCACCCTGTTGCTGAACGAAGGTGATGTGTTAGAGGTGGGGAGTATTCGGCTGGAAGTCCTGTTCACGCCCGGACATTCGCCTGCCAGTATCTGCTTCTATAATCGGGCCGAAGGTTATGTGATAGGCGGCGACGTATTGTTTCTGGACAGCATTGGCCGCACTGATCTGCCCGGCGGAGATATGGATACACTGCTGGATTCCATACGCAATAAGATCTTCCCCTTGCCCGACGATACCATCGTCTATCCCGGACACGGACCTTCTACTACTGTAGGCCGGGAAAAAAAGCACAACCCCTTTCTGAACGGCAGGTATCAGCCCTGATCACCTATCAATCCGAAGCTGCGCTTTACGAATGCAGAGAGATCTGCTCCTTTGAGCATGCCCTGCGACAGCAGAGCCAGGTCTTGTAACTGCCTGACCGCTTCTTTCTGTGCTGCTTCTTCTTTCTTCAGCAAAGCACCAATAAGCGGATGGTTGGTGTTGACCACCAGGTTATATTGATCGGGCATGGAAGCTGCAAAGTCCATTCCGTTGTAGCCGCTCATCTCTTTCATTCTGCGCATGAATTCCGGCCGGGTAATGGCAACAGGATTATCTTCCGGAGACAGCGGTGTTAGCACAACAGTTGCTGCCTGCTGATCAGCTGCCTGTTCAAAAAGCTCCTGTACCTGTTTGCTTTCCTCTTCGGTCAATACAGATTCTGTGGTTTCATCTTTGTCTATCAGTTTATCGGCTGTATCTGCATCTACCCGCTTGAACTGTACCTTTTCCAGTTTGCCTTCCAGGAAGCTGATGAAATGATTATCAATGATGGTATCAACCTGGATGACATCGTAACCGCGTGCTTTCGCTGCATCTATATACACATGATGTTCTTCCGGATTCTGTGAGTATAACACAGTGAGTGCATCATGCTTATCTGTCTGAAGCTCCCTGATGTGCTCCTTGTATTCCTCCACCGTGAAGTATTTGCCATCAGTATTTTGCAGCAGAACGAATTTGGAAGCCTTGTCATAGAATTTCTCATCGGTAAGCATGCCATATTTCACAATGACACTGATATTTTCCCATTGCTTCTCAAACTCTTCCCGTTCCTTGGTGAACATCTTTTCCAGGCGTTCAGCCACCTTTTTGGTGATGTAGTTATTGATCTTTTTGACATTGCTGTCGCTTTGCAGATAGGAGCGGGAAACGTTGAGCGGAATATCAGGTGAATCAATGACCCCGTGTAGTAAAGTGAGCCATTCAGGCACGATCTCTTTCACTTCATCAGTAACAAAAACCTGATTGCAGTACAACTGGATCTTGTTCTTCTGCACCTCATAGTTCTGTTTGATCTTTGGGAAGTACAGCACACCCGTGAGGTTGAAGGGATAGTCCACGTTCAGGTGTATCCAGAACAGTGGCGCCGAAGAATACGGATACAGTTCCTGGTAGAATTTCCGGTAATCTTCATCTTCCAGTTCAGCAGGTTTCCGGGTCCAGGCGGGATGGGTGTTGTTGACCACATTGGGAACCTTATTCTTCTTTTCCTTACCCTCCACCTCTATGGTCTCTTCCTTTGTACCAAAGACCACCGGCACCGGCAGAAACCGGCAATATTTGTTGAGCAGCTCGTCTATCTTTTCTTTCCTGAGAAACTCTTTGCTCTCGCCATTGATATGCAAAATGATATCGGTGCCGCGGCTTTCCTTCTCTGATTCTTCGAGGGTATATTCCGGGCTTCCATCACATGACCATTGCACTGCAGGTTCATTTTTCCAGGACCGGGTTCTGATGGTAACATGATCTGCCACCATGAAGGCACTGTAGAATCCAAGACCGAAATGGCCAATGATGGTCTTACCGTCTTCTACTCCTTTGTATTTATCCAGAAATTCCTGTGCACTGGAAAAAGCTACCTGGTTGATATAACGCCTTACTTCATCGGCGGTCATACCAATGCCTTTGTCAGAAATGGTCAGGGTACCTTCCTTCTTATTCACGATAACTTCTATGCTGATATCGCCCAGTTCTCCTGTAGCTTCTCCCAGACTGGATAATTTCTTCAGTTTCTGCGTGGCATCTACTGCATTCGAAACCAGTTCACGTAAAAAGATCTCATGGTCACTGTACAGAAACTTCTTGATGATCGGGAAAATGTTCTCCGTTTGTACTGCGATCGTTCCTTTTTCAGACATAGCCGGTTTTTTCATCGCCATGTGCAAAGGCAGTGCCAGCAGCAAAAAACTGTCATTTTGACTGAATAAGACGCACACTTTGTGACAGCACCTGTTTTTTTGTACTTTTTGGCCAGAATTACGCCTGATGGCCCGCACCTCCTCTGCGAGTAAGCAAGACCAAAAACAACGCATTGCTGATCTTCGGGAAAAGATCAATGACTGCTATGTAAGTACCATAACTGACATAGAGCGGTATGCCAAAGAGATCATTGAACTGGCCACTGCGGTAAAAGACAGAAATGCAGAGGGACTGGCATTTCTGGATCTGTCTTTTTACCATTGTTCTTCTACCAATGAATACAAGAAATCTCTGGACTGTGCCCAACGTGGGATAGACCTGCTGAGCGGTGCCCAGAGAACGTATTACCTCCCTTACTATCATTTGAACCGGGGTCGCTGTTTCCAGTTCATGGGAGATCAGATACGTGCACAGGAAGAATATCTGGATGCTATTTCCATACTGGAGAAAAGAAAGAACCGGACTGTTGAAGAAACCCGCTGGATGGGCTCCAGTTATTACAATGCTTATATCCTGTTCAACCAGGGAGGCATGGAGTTCAGCCGCGAAGATTTTCTGGAAAGAGCATATCTGCTGTATCAGCAGATCGATGACAAACCGGGACTCAGCAACTGCTATAATTCTTATGCCAGCATCCATTACAAGAAGAAGGAATTACCTGAAACACTGGAGAACCTGGAACAGGCTTACAAGCTCAGCTCTGAGATGCAGGCCTATACCCATATGAGCATTTTTTCTGCCAATATTGGTCTGGTGCATGCCCAGCTGGGCGATGTGAGCAAATTCAGAGAGTATTTTGAATTGTGTTCCAAACATACCCGAAAAACGAAGAGTCGGTTTCATGAAGCACATATGAACGGACAGATGGGTGAAGCACTTTTCTTTCTGGGTATGTATGATGAATCGCTGGAAAGGCTGGCTACTGCAGAAGAGATCTTTTCTGAACTGGGTGCCAAGAGTAGTCTGACAGAGATCCTTCGAAAAAGGTCTGAGATCTATGCCTTGCAGGATAATTACCGTCTGGCTTATGAATACCATACCCGGTATGCTGAGCTTATACGGGAGCGCTTCAACGAAGAAAAAGCCACCGCAATCATGCGTGCACGGATGGTGTACGAAATAGAAGAAAAAGAAAATGAAGCCGCCATTCTGAAGGAAAAGAACGAAGAGATCCAACAATATATGAACAAGTTGCAGGCATCCAACAATGAACTGCAGCAGTTTGCCTATGTGGTTTCACATGACCTTCGCGAACCTTTGCGCACCATCAGCACCTATATCAAACTGCTGGAAAAGAATATGACCGGCAGGCTGGACAGAGAAGAACAGGAGTTCATAGATTTTGTGGTCAATGGCACCCGCAATATGAACGAACTCATCAGTGATCTGCTCACTTTCAGTAAGATCAGTTATATCACTGAGACCGAACAGGTCGGGCTGCAGCAACTGGTACAATCTACAGCCAATGAGATCGTGCTGCATTATCTGCCAGCCAAGGATCCGGTCATTCATATCGGAAAACTTCCTGTTATTGAGGCTAACAGAACACACATGAAACAGCTGTTTGGCAACCTGATCTCCAATGCCATCAAATACAACAAGCACGTTCAGCCGGAGATCTCCATACAGTGCGAAGACACCGGTAAAATGTACACCATCACGGTGTCTGATAACGGCATAGGTATTGCCCCTGAATTTCGTGAAAGGGTCTTTCAGATCTTTCAGAGGTTACACAGCAAAGCAGATTACCATGGTACCGGTGTAGGCCTGGCCATCTGCAAGAAGATCGTAGATAATATGGGTGGTCAGATCACGTTACGGGGAAACAACCGAAAAGGCTCTGATTTCATCTTTACACTTCCTAAATGAGATACCTCTTACTTTGTTGTTCGATCCTGATGGCTGCAGCATGCAGTGTGCAATCGCCGCAGTACAAAGGGTACAGTCCGTTTACCATAGATAAGGAAGAAGCAGGCCCCGTCATACATACAGGTGTGCTGTTGCACAATCCTAATCCCATCGGAGTTTCGTTGCGCAATGCAGAACTCAAAGTAACTGTCAACAGTGTTGAACTTGGCGATATTAGTCTGGATGAATCAGTGCACATCAAAAGAAAACAGGATTTCATGCTTCCGGTCACCTTTCGCACTACCTATTCCAGCCTGTCGGGTGCCGCACTGGCCAATCTTCCGGCCATCCTGTCAGGAAGCCCTATCCCCCTGACCGTAGAGGGTGAGTTACGTGTCAGAAAATGGCTTTTCTTTCACAAGACCTTTGCGGTGGATTATCAGGATAAAATTGACCTGAAAGATATACAACTTTAATTTATTCGTTCCAGATATCCTGTCGGCAGCGTGATGATGAGCGCCTGCCGGATAGACTCTATCCGTACCACAAACCTGCGCTGGTTGCGCACTTCCAGCAACTCGCCGGTGCATCCTGCAAGCGGGCCGAAGGTAACCTGTACACGTTCGCCCGGAATAAGATCATCCGGTCCTGATTCTCCGGGTAATCCTGTTTCTACAAAAAGCTGTATGGTTCTGATCTGATCTTCCGGCACGATGGCATTCCTGCCACCGGAGCGAACAAAATTCACCACCCCTTCCACCATGCGTACGTCTGCAAAACAGGCAGGTTCTGTGTGCACAAAAAGGTATCCGGAAAACATGGGCACTTCCACCATCTTTCTGCGGTCACTCCACTGTCGCATAACCTTCAGCAGGGGAAGGAAACAGGTAATACCTGCCCGCTCCAAACGCTCAGCCACCTTCTTCTCTGATCTGGACCGGGCATAAACCACATACCAGGACAAGCCTTCCGGATAGCGCATCGTTTCCGGTCTGGAAATATTCATACAGCAAGTCTTTCCACCCTGCCATCTTTCAGCACATACTGCTGGCCGGTTCCGGAACAAACAGCATGGCCACTTTCACTGAACTCCAGCTTATGACCCGCTTCACTCATCCAGCCGGTCTGCATGGCAGGATTGCCAATGACCAATGCATATGGAAGCACATCTTTGGTAACGACAGCACCGGCTCCTATGAAAGCATAGGCTCCTATCGTGATGCCGCAGATGATGGTAGCATTGGCACCAATGGTAGCCCCTTTCCTTACCAGGGTAGTTCGGTATTCATCTTTTCTGGAAACCGCTGCACGGGGATTCAGCACATTGGTGAACACCATGCTCGGGCCCAGGAATACATCATCCTCACAAATGACACCGGTATAAAGCGACACATTGTTCTGCACCTTCACTCCGTTACCCAGGATCACATCTGGCATGACCACCACATTCTGCCCAAGTGAGCAGTTCTTGCCAATGGTGCAGCCCGGCATCAGATGACAAAAATGCCAAATGCTGGTGCCGGCTCCTATGGTGCAACCCGGATCTACCACTGCCGTGGGATGTATCCTGTACTTTAATTCCTCCATAAACGGGTGGCAGTAAAATTAAGGTTTTAGCCGAAGGACGTATTTTCGCAACATGAAAAAGATCCGGTTGTCTTTGCTGCTGCCTGTAATTGCCTTGTCTGCCTGTCGTACAGGGTTTGACGGCAATTTGCTGGACAACCAGGCTCCTGATACCCATACGGTGGCAGATACCATTATCCGTTTTGGCGATGACAGACTGGAATCTGAAGTGGTGGTTCGCTGGTGGGGCGACGACCCGGATGGTGTTGTGGCAGGATATGAATTTACCTTCGGCGACCCATACAGTCTGATGGCCGACTGGCAATTTACAGAAAGACAGGACAGCACTTTTATTCTGGCTCCCCCTGCCGGAACTGATACCCTTGATTTTTATTTCAGCGTGCGGGCAATAGACCAGGAAGGTCTGCGTGATCCATCGCCAGCCACACTGGCATATCCGGTTAAAAATTCTCCGCCATCAGTTGCATTTCAGCCGGGACTGAATCAGCCGGTCATCAGTTTTCCGGCACTGACCTTTTACTGGGAAGGCAGCGATCCTGACGGAGATGCCAACCTGAACGGCTACGAAGTGGTGTGGAACGATACAACCGTGGTACCCGTTCCGCTGGAAGCTGGAGCAGGTTCACTCCTGCTGGTAGCCGATGACCCCGCCATCACATCGATGACCTGTAACATGTATGTGAATGCATCAGCAACGCCCCTGGCAACCTCGCTTTCAGGAATGCAGGCACATTCCTGGAATAAACTATTTATCAGGGCTGTAGATCAGAGTGGTGCCTATTCACCCTGGACAGCTTCCGATTCAGTGTAC
>Ga0209607_1000495_pt1 | contig 35277 bp, 29 predicted proteins | sample AD_UKC117_MetaG_FD_184413 | JGI IMG/M metagenome (GOLD analysis project Ga0209607, IMG submission 184413) | Active sludge microbial communities of municipal wastewater-treating anaerobic digesters from Hong Kong - AD_UKC117_MetaG (SPAdes)... | ecosystem: Engineered > Bioreactor > Anaerobic >... | reverse complement strand
ATGCCTATGAGCTGCGCGGGCAGAAGCTCCACTATGGCAAGGGCGACAAGCCCCAACGCCGCTTCGCCTATGATAAGACAGGAAAAGAGCTGTTTTGCTCTGTCCCTGCGGCCTGCGCCGATGTTGTAACCAACTATTGGTATGCAGCCCGCCGCCATTCCGACCGCGATTGATATGGCAATTTGATAGAACTTCATCACTATGCCAAGGACGGCAAGCGGAATCTGAGCAAACTTAGCAAGCCCGAACACGGGGTCGAGTGCGCCGTACTTGGTACACATATTCTGCACCGCCGCCATGGAGACGACCAGCGAAATCTGGGCAAGGAAGCTTGTAAAGCCCAAGGCAAGGAAACGCCGCGTGAGCTTGAGGCTCGGTACAAAGCTTGCTCTGTTCAGCTTGACAGCCCTCATGTGAATGAGATACCAAAGGGACAGCCCCGCGGTCAGCACCTGCCCCAAGACGGTTGCAACAGCTGCGCCCATCATGCCCATGTGCAGGGGGTAGATGAATATTGGGTCTAAGACGAGGTTCAGCACCGCGCCGCTCACGGTAGCTGCCATGGCGAACTTGGGACTTCCGTCGGAGCGGATGATGGGGTTCATCGCCTGCCCGAACATATAAAAGGGTACGCCCATGACTATCCATATGAAGTACTCGCGGGAGTACTCATAGGTCTGCGCGTTAACCTTGCCGCCGAACAAGGACAGTATCGGCTCCATAAATATGAAGCAGCAGGTGGTAAGCGCCAGTCCCAAGGCTATGCAGAGCATAACGGCGTTGCCTATACTGCGCGAGGCGTCCCCGCGCTCGCCCGCGCCCAAGCTTATACTCACAAAGGTGCAGCATCCGCCGCCTATCATGACAGCGACGGCAAGCGCGGCCACGGTAAGCGGGAACACCACCGTGTTCGCGGCGTTGCCGAACGAGCCGAGATAGTCGGCGTTGGCTATAAATATCTGATCCACTATGTTGTAGAGAGCCGCCACAACCAGCGATATAACACAGGGGACGGAGTACTTCAGCATCAGCCGGGGTATGCGCTCCGTCTCCAAAAATGAATTAACTCTTTCACCGTTCATCAAAGTAACCTCTTTCTTTTCCGCACAAAAAAAGTGCGTCAAGTCCTACTTGGACTTACGCACCTTTGCCGCTCAGTTACGGTTATTATACCACAAGCCGCGGGAAAACGGCTAAGCCTTGCCCCTGTAAAATTTTCTTTACCGACTAATTAAGGAAACGGTTAAAAGCTCAAAGCGGCGCCGCGCCGTCACGCTTGGCGCACCGTTGCAAAACGTGCCTCGCACCATTGCAGCAGCGGTTCAAGCGCCTGCTCGTTTACCCTGTTCCCGCCGTTTTGCAGCAGGTCAAGCATGTCCTCCTCCTCGGCGGTTTTGTCGGGCTTTTGCGCAAGCTTCCTGCCCAAGGTGTTCTTCATGGTGTTCATCATGAACTTATAGACACCGCGCAGCCTTGTGACGTCCAACCCGCCCTGCATACTGAACAGCGCGACCTCGTCCGGAACGGAGTTGTTCTTGCGCATTTCGGCAAGCTGTGACCCGCTTTTGCCCATGCCCACGCCGCACACCGCCTTAACCCTGTATCGCCGGGCGGCCTTTCTATACCCCTTGACAGTCCCCGCCATCAGCCAACCGAGGTAGATAATCTCACAGTCAGCTTCAAGAACCTTGCCCGCGCCCCTTAGAGAACAGACGGGCAGGGACAGCTTTTCACCCAGCATTTGGGCGTACTCCTTGGTGTAGCCCGTGTTTGACGTGTAAACGACAGCGTTCATAGTTCCTCCTTTTCGGCTCCGCACCGATATAAAAGTCTTAGACGATTTGCCCGTTCTTGACAGCCTGCACAAACGCTTCGGGGTGTTGGATAAGCGTTGCCGTCTCCTCCACGGTATACCCCTTTGCAAGATACCGTTTGGCTATGACCACCATCGACTCGCCTATCTCGATGATATGCCAATCAGGGTCGTATATCCTAACGACGCGCTGCTTCCACTCATGGGTCTTGGGGGCGTGAACGTACTTGACGTCGGGGTACGCGTTCAGCTTCTCTATGAAGGCATCAAAGTCGTCCACCTCAAAGTACAGCTCCATGTTGTTTGACCTTTCAACCACGGACTCCTTGGGAATATCGCAGAGCCACGCGAACTCCTGCTGTAAGGCGAAGCCGCCCGACAGGGTGACGTTCCACCCGAAATCCACCGTTACCGACTGTTCAAGCAGCTCGCAGTAGAAGCGTTTGGACAGCTCCACGTCCTTGACCGCGATTAGCGCACATCCGAATCTCATAGTATTTACCTCCAAATTTTATAGATTACGGCTTGTATTTTCCTTAGCGGACAGGTCGGCGCTCTCGTTAATGCCTATGCTCGTGCGTCTCGTCCTCGCCCACATGGGTATGTGGGTGGGAATGTGTGACGGTACAGACTTGCGCCTTGCCGTCCACCGTGCGGTTTGTCATGTGCGTGTGGGTGTGGGCGTGACGCTTGACCATGGTGTCGGCCGTGACCAACGCCGTGCCTATGAGCATCACGACCAACGCGGCCGCAAAGCTCAGGGTCAGCGGCTCGTGCAGCACAACAAACGAGAGGAACGCCCCGATGAACGGGGCTATCGCGTAATACGCGCTTGTCTTGGCGGCTCCAAGCTCCTTTTGCGCACGGATGTACACGAAGATACTCAGCCCGTAGGCGACAAAGCCGAGCGACAGGGCGCAGAGTATAAAGACAAGCTTGGGGAAGCTCTCCCCGCCTATGAAGGCCACGATAAGCGAGCCGAGACCCGAAAAAACGCCCTTAAGTATGACAATCTCATAGGTGCTCTTGCCGGACAGCTTGCGTGTGCAGTTGTTCTCTATGCCCCAGCATAGGCAGGCGATGAGGACGAAAATCGAGCCGAACGAGAATTGCAGGCTCGAAAGGTCGTCAAAGGAGAGCATCGCGCTTGACAGCGTTATCAGCGCGATGGCGACCCAAAGCCGCTTTGAGATGGCTTCTCGGAATACGGCGAGCGCGATAACGGAGGTTGCGACTATCTCAAAGCTGCTCAAAAGGGACACGTTGGAGGCGCTTGCGCTCGACAGCCCCACCATAAGGCATATGGGAGCGATAATGTCAAGCACGATCATGGCTATGGTGTAGGGCAAATCCGCCTTTGTGAGCCCGGCTTCCCTTTGCTTTGCCGATTTGGGCGTGAAAAGATAGAGTATGCCTATCCCAATGCCCGCGCCGAAGTACAGAAAGGAGGCCATAAACATCGGCTCGATATTCGGCAGAAGCATCTTTGAAAACGGTATGCTTATGGCGTAGAATACCGCCGCAAGTATCGCAAGTATTGTCGCCGTCAGCTTGTTTCGCATTTGCACGTCCCGCCTGTCGTTTTGCTTCGTCAATTATGCCGCATAGTTTTCCGTGCTGCAAGCTGACTTTGTATAATTGGCAAGGAGAGCTTGAATCTGCTTAAATGAGACACCCATAATTTTATGCGCCCGCCGTGACGCAAAGGAATTCCGTATAGAGCTTCGCGGCCTTTAGAAGGCTGTCCACGATAATCTGTTCGTCCTCCTCGTGCGCACAGCTGTATTCGCCGGGGAATATCGGCCCCCAGCAGACGCAGTTGTTCATGGTGCCGGCATAGCTTGCGCCCTCCGCCACCTGAAAGCCGCCCCTAAAGCCGTATTCCTCATACAGCCGCTGCATATCCCGCATGAACGGCAGGTCGGGGGAGACCATGAGCGGGTCGGAGCAGTGGTCAAGCTTGAAGCTGTACCCGCAGCTTTCGGCGTGGGCGGCAAGGGCGCGTTCTATCTCCCTGCGCCCCGAGCCGACGTGAGCGCGTATGTTGATATTGAGCATCACGCCGCTGTCGGTGAGCCGCAGCACCGTGGGCGCCGCGGTGGTTTTGCTGACGAACACTCCGTTATAGCTGTCCGAGCCGTCGTCAATGCCGAGCTTCGTGCCGTGGTACTGCTCAAGGAAGTACTCCTTTATAAAGCGGGAAAAGGGCAGGTCAAGGTTGTCCATGGCAAACTTGATTATGGCGTTGTCCCCAAGCCAAGGCGTCGAGCTGTGAACGGCCTTCCCAAAATAGAGCCTCTCGCCGCCGCCGTATCGCTTTATCGCGGCATGGGAGGGGACGGTGTTTGGGCTGTCGCCCGCGGACAGGCGCTCAATGCCCTTGACAAAATCGCCCGTGAAATACAGCTTTGCGTCGCAATAGCCCTTCTCGACATTGGATATGGGGAAATCGCCGTCGGGCGAATAGCCGTAGTCGGGCGAGCCGAATTCCTTGCGGTACTCGGCCATGTCCGTCCATCCGGACTCCTCGCTCGTGCCTATAATCAGGCGAATACGCTTTTTAAGCGGAAAACCGCTCTCCTTCAAAAACTTCAGTGAATATAGGGATATGACGGCGGGGCCTTTGTCGTCCACAACTCCTCGCCCAAAGATTAGGCCGTTCTCGTATGCGAGCTTGAACGGGTCGTGCCTGCCCCATTTTTGGGGATCGCCCACGCCCACAACGTCAACGTGAGCCAATATGCCCACGCACTCGTCGCCCTCGCCAATTTCAATATGCCCCGCGACGCCGCCGGAGGTGACGTCAGCTCTAAGCCCCGCGGCTCGGCCAAGGTCAAGCAGCCACTTTAGCGACATAAGCACGTCGTTATGGTTCTCCTCAATGGTCGGAAATGCGACCAGGGCGGCAATGTCTCGGATTATCGCGTCTCGGTGTTCGTCAAAGAAAAGGGAAATTCTTTCCCTAAGCTCGTTCTTTGATTCGCGCTGTAATGTCTTTTCGTGTTTTAGCTGTTCCATTGTACCCCGCTCCGCTGATTTAGGCCGCCCCGTGGGGTCAAGCGCTTCGCCGCGCCACCTGCTTCAAGCTGTTAGATTGCTCGCCGTGGGTTCAAGCCGTTCCATTGCTCTCCATTTCTATGCTTCAAGCTGTTTCATTGCCTCCACCGTATAATCTGATTGTATTGATTATCCTTTACTTTGTCAAGATAATTGCGCGTTAGAATGGCGGCGGGGTGAAGCAAATGAACAACAGCGTGTGAAGGCATTACAGCCGCTTTACCGATAGCAGTGTGAAGGCAGCCCACCCACGCTGTCATTCTGAGCGTCAGTCGAAGGATCTTGCTAAAAACTCAAAAGTCAAGACCCGCTCACGGCGCAACAATCACCAATGATGACGGGAATCCCACGGGGGAGCGCCCCTTTTGCCCGAAAGCCTGTTTCAAGATCCTTCGTCGCGCCGCTTCTCAGGATGACAGCGGGGTTTGCCGCCTGCGCATTCGCTCCTCAGGATGACAACGAGGGTTTGTTCTCTGAGCATTTACCCTATAACATGATTGCACCGCCAACCCCTCCCCATTGTCATCCTGAGCTATCACACAGGATCTTGCTGAAAGCTTGCAGAATTATCAACCAAATGACAATTCACATGGGCGAGGGGCAAACAGCTTCGCAGCCGAAGCGCCGGAAAAGCTCACTTTGCCCACAGGAAGTGCTTGAATCAACCCCGCCGCGATTGGGACATATTAGTCCCACTTGCCTTTCAATGCTTTATAAAATCTCAATTTCCCGAATAAAAAGCTTGTCAATAGAAGACGGCTGTGTTATTATATATCTGTATTCATGGCGGCAGAGGTATGCCAATTACCCGCCGTTCGAGCAAAGCTTCATGGGAGGAATCACGAGCCTTTCATTCGGGCGTAATGTGCTTTTTCTCAAGGGCTGACAAATCACAAAATACAATATAGGAGGAGAACAACTACATGAAGAAGACATTGGCACTCATCCTGGCACTGGTAATGGTGTTTGCGCTGATCCCCGCGATTTCGCTTGCGGACGATCCCGTGCTCACCGATATCAAGGACGTCAGGACTGCGCTTGCCGCCGGCACAACTGGTGTCGAGTATACGGTTAAGGGCATTGTAACTTATGTTTACAGCAACAAAGAGATATATATTCAGGACGCCGAGGGTTACGGCATCTGCGTATATCTCAAGGACGCCAATACCGATGTGACCGTCGGCAAGGAGCTTGTTGCCACCGGCACTTCGACGATGTATGGCAAGAACGATGTTACGCTTCTTCCGGAGCTTAAAGACGCTGTTGTCGTATCCACTGCCGAAGCTACCGCTATTGTCGCCGCTGAAACGACACTGGCGGATATTGCAGCAGATTATGACAAGTACCTCTGCACTCTGGTCAGCTTCACCGCAACCATTGCATCATACGACAGCTACTCCAACCCCACCCTCACCGACGGAACCAACAGTCTCGTTGCTTACAGGGTCACCTTGGATCCGACCACTCTGCCCGTAGGTACCGAGGTTGAAGCAACGCTGGTGCTTTCCGCTTATACGTCTTACCAGTTCCGCGGCGAGCCCTCTTGGATTACCGCGGTTGTGACCGAGCCGGAAGAACCCGAGCTTGATCCCACGGACCTCGTTATCCTGTCCACCAACGACGTACACACCAAGATTGACAACTATTCCAAGGTTGCGTACATCCTCAAGGCACAGGAAGCTCTGTACAACAATGTCGTTATGGTAGACGCGGGCGACTATCTGCAGGGCACCGCTTATGGCGTTCTCTCTCAGGGCGCTATCGCAATCGCCATCATGAATGAAGTCGGCTACGACGTAGTTACCCTCGGCAACCACGAGTTCGACTACGGCATGGACGTTCTCTTCACCCGCATGGAGGAGTTGAACGCCGACGCCGTTTCCAGCAACTTTATTGATCTGGCAACCGGAAACCCCGTATATCCGGGCTATGTCATCAAGGATTATGCAGGTGTGAAGGTCGCGTTTGTCGGCATCACCACCCCCGAATCCTACACCAAGTCCACCCCCGCGTTCTTCCAGGACAGCGAGGGCAACTACATCTATGGCTTCTGCGAAGGCAACAACGGTCAGGACCTGTACGACAACGTTCAGGCAAGCGTTGACGCCGCTATCGCGGAAGGCGCCGACTACGTCATTGCGCTCGGTCACTTGGGCATTGACGAAGGCTCCGCCCCCTGGACCTCCACCGAGCTTATCGCCAACACCAACGGTATTGACGTATTCATCGATGGTCACTCCCATTCCAAGGTCAATGACGAAGTTAAGAACAAGGACAGCGAGAATGTGGTTCTCCTTCAGACCGGTACTCAGGCCGCCAACGTCGGCAAGGTCACCATCACCGCCGAGGGCGCAATCACCGCTGAGCTGATCGCAACCGGTGATTCCGATGAAGAGACCGCGGCGTTCATCGCCGAGCAGAAGGCCCCCTACGAGGAGATGCTGGACGAAGTCGTCGCTCACACCAACTATAAGCTGGTCGTCAACGACCCCGCCACCGGCAACCGCCTCATCCGCAAGCAGGAGACCAACCTTGGCGACCTGTGCGCGGACGCTTACAAGGATCTGTTTGATTCCGACATCGCGTTCGTCAACGGCGGCGGTATCCGTGTCGATATCGGACCGGGCGAACTGACCATCAACGACCTGCTGTCCGTACACCCGTTCGGCAACAGCGCGGTCATGATCGAAGCCACCGGCCGCGAGATTCTCGACGCGCTTGAGATGGGCTGCGACGTACTGCCCAACAAGGAAGACGGCGGATTCATGCACGTTGCCGGTCTTACCTATGAGATTCACACCTATATGGCCACCAACGTTGTCAAGGATGACAAGGGCAACTACACCGGCGTTGTCAGCGAAGAGCTGTCCGCCTACCGCGTACAGAACGTCAAGGTCCTGAACAAGGAGACCGGCAAATACGAGGCACTCGATCTTGAGAAGGTTTACAAGGTCGGCGGTCATAACTACATGCTGCAGGATGGCGGCGACGGCTACGCGATGTTCGCGGACAACACCGTTCTGTCCATGCCGGGCGTGGTTGACTACGAAGTGCTTCAGAGATACATTGTCGATACTCTGAAGGGCGAAATTCCCGCCGAGTATGCGAATCCGTACGGCCAGGGCCGCATTGTGATTGTCGCCGAGGGTGAGGAAGTACCCGAGCCTAAGACCGACTATTGGTTCGACGCTCCCGAAATCGTCGCGGGCGACAACATGGTCGATATCTATAAGGTTGTCACCACTGTTGACGGCGATGAGTTCACCAAGTTCACCATCGTTGCGGCCGGTTCCGAAGCTCCTGCCGCCGGTGAGAACAAGGTTGTCACCAAGGTCGGCGAGAACCTGCTCCGTTACGACATCGCCATGAACGACCTGCCGGAAGGCTATGGCCTCACCTCCGCTGAGCTGTATCTGCAGTTTGACGCAACCTGCCTCGAGTATGTAGGCTGCGGTCAGGACTATGGCATATACTCCTGCAAGCTTGGCAACGCCAAGAAGGATTGGAGCGTTAACATAACCGACGGCAACGTCCTGCGCGCAGCTATCGCTTCCGATAACCACCTTACCGCCACCAGCCCGATCTTCACCGCGTTCTTCAAGATTAAGGACGGCGTTGAGAACGGCACAGTCGCGGATATGAAGTTCATTGAGATCGAAGAGAAGGATGCCTCCGGCAACGTCATCAACACCCTGCGCCCCGGTATCAGCGTAACCGACGCTGACGAGGCCAAGGTTGAGGGCTTTACCTTCGCAGCTTACGACGGCACCGTCACCTTCGGCGAGATCGTGACCCCCGTTGACAAGACCCTGTTGCAGAACCTCTACAACACCAACAAGGCTGAGAATGAGAAGGCCACGTTCATCGGTGACAAGGGCAACGCCCCCGCCGGCAGCATGTACCTCACCAAGGCTGAGAAGGACAACAACGACAAGCTGCTCGCCGCAGCTCTGGCAGTGCTCGAGAACGAGAACGCAACTCAGGCAGAGGTCGATAAGGCCTATGAGAACCTGCTGTACGGCTTCGTAGCACCGAGAACCGCTGTTGTTGACACCACGGAGCTTGAGGCTCAGATCGCGGCAGCTGACGAGAAGATGGCTTCTGACGCTTGGGCAGGCTATTCCGATGGCTTCAAGACCAAGTTCAAGGCAGCCTATGACGCGGCAGTCGCGGTACGCGATGATGCGGAGCACACCCAGAACGAGGTTGACGCGGCGGCGGCAAAGCTTGCGGCGCTCAACAAGACCGGTGAGTCCACCATCATCTTCGTGTTCGCAGGCGTAGCGATTCTGGCTATGCTCGGTCTCGCGATCGTAGCAATCCGCAGGAGACGCTTCAACTAAGCTGAACTGATGTAACAACATCAACTACTGGGACGGGCAAGGGATTATCCTTTGCCCGTCCCTTGCTTTGCGCCCGAACATGGGCAACAGCTTGGGCGATTACCGCAGTGTGTGCATATTCCTTTGCCTTTAGCAAGATCCTTCGCTAATAGCTCAGGATGACATGGAAGTTACAGCCCCTTTCAAGCCTGTTTGGTATTCGCAAATGTACCCCCGCTGTCATCCTGAGGAGCGGCAGCGACGAAGGATCTTGAAAGAAGCTCGTGGGGAAAGGTGCGCTCCCGCGTGGGATAAGGGGTGTCATGGTGGGAGCGCCTCTTGACTGTCAAGCTTTTAGCAAGATCCTTCGCAAAGCTCAGGATGACAGCGGGGGTAGAGGGCTTATAGTGAAAGTCCGTGGCTATGAGATGCAAAAAGCCTCGCGGAGGGAAACCAACCGCGAGGCACTTTAACTATTCTGTTTAGGTTTTTGCGCCTTACTTTACCGGCAACCAATGACGCCGGCAAGCTCGTTTTGGCCGATGGTATGTACCGGCAAGCTCATCTTGACCGACTGTATTTCGCGCCTTTACCGGCAACCAATGATGCCGGCAAGCTCGTTTTGGCCGATGGTATGTACCGGCAAGCTTATCTTGACCGACTGTATTTTGCGCCTTTACCGGCAACCAATGATGCCGGCAAGCTCGTTTTGGCCGACGATATTACAGACCTTACCTTACCAGCAGACCAATGGTTATGCCGATGACGGAGCCGACGGCGACTTGCAGGGGCGTATGTCCCACAAGCTCCTTCAGCTCGACCTCGGGGAAGATATCGGGGTTCTGCTCGGTTTTCTCTATGAACTCGGTAATCGCCGTGATGAGCTTGGCCTGCTTGCCCGTCTCATAGCGAACTCCCCTTGCATCGTGCAATACGACAGCCGCCAAGATTAGGCTCAGAGCGAAGATGGGCGAACCTACTCCATAGTGAACGATAGCCGAGGTCGTAAGGCAACAGACGATGGCGGCGTGGGAGCTTGGCATTCCGCCGCTTCCCCACATCCGCTCCGCCTTGAATTCCCGAAACAGTATTCCATACAGCGCGGTCTTTATAAGCTGCGCCGCCGCCCATGCGATAACGGACGACATCAACAGCTTATTCGACCACAGCTCCGTCAAGAAATCCAACAAGTGTTTAGTCGCGCTTTCTCAAAGCCTCTGTGAGCTTAGGTACTATGACGTTCAAATCTCCAACTATGCCCAAGTCCGCAACGTCAAATATGGGCGCAAAGGAGTCCTTGTTGATTGCGATGATGTAATCGCTCTCCTCCATGCCCGCCAAGTGCTGAATCGCGCCCGAAATACCGCAGGCGATATACAGCGTGGGATGCACGGTCTTGCCCGTCTGTCCGACCTGACGTTCCTTGCCTATCCAGCACGCGTCAACGTTGGCACGCGAGGACGAAATCTCGCCGCCCAGCTCGTCCGCCAGTGCGCGCAGCAGCTCGAACTTCTCCGCACAGCCTAAGCCTCTGCCGCCGGACACAAGAATCTTAGCTTCGGTGATATCCACGGTCTTCTTGGAGCCTTTGACGACCTCAAGGAGCTTAACCGCCCAATCCTCGGGAGCGAAGTCCACGTCAAGCAGCTCGGTTTCGCCCGTCCTCGCCTCGTCTTTAGGCAGGGACTGCATGACGCCGGGGCGAACCGTCGCCATCTGCGGCCTATGGTCGGCGCAGACGATGGTGGCCATGATATTCCCGCCGAAAGCGGGACGGGTCATGAGCAGCAGCTTGGTTTCCGAATCGACGTCAAGCTTGGTGCAGTCGGCGGTAAGGCCGGTGTGCAGCATACCCGCGACTCTTGGCGCCACGTCTCTGCCTATTGATGTCGCTCCGAACAGCATAATCTGAGGGTTGATATGGTGGATAACCGCCACGCTCGCCCTTGCGTAGGGCATAGTCAGAAACTCACCCAAGCGCTCGTCCTCGACCACGACAACGCTGTCCGCGCCGTGGGCTATAAGCTCAGGAGCCTTTTTTGAGATGCCCGCGCCGCCGATTAGCATGGCGATAACGGGTGCGTCAAGGTCAGCGGCTAAGCCTCTTGCCTTGCCCAACAGCTCTAAGGATACCTTCTGGATGTTGCCATCCCTTTGTTCCGCAAATACACAAATACCGTTTTTCATGTCGCACCCCCTATATAATGTGCTTCTCGGCAAGCTTGGAGACGATGATGTCAACGGCTTCCTCAGCCTCGACCTCGAACTTCTCGCCCTTGCCCTTGGGCTGCTTGGTGAAGCTCTGCTTGACACGGGTAGGAGAGCCAAGCAAACCGATATTCGTATCGTCGATGTTGTCCTTCATGTCCGCATAGGTCAGCCAATGCACCTGCTTTTGATAGGCGTCAATTATGCCCGAAACGCTCATGTAGCGGGGCTTGTTCAGCTCGCCCAAGGCGGTGATAAGGCAGGGATAGCCGACCTCAAGGACGTGATAGCGATCCTCGAACTGGCGCTTTAATACAAGATGCTCCTCGCTCGCGTCTATGACCTCCTCAACATAGGAGACCTGCGGAATCTCAAGGTGCCTTGCAATCTGCGGGCCGACCTGAGCGGTGTCGCCGTCTATGGCCTGTCTGCCGCAGACGATGAGGTCAAAGCCTATCATCTTCAGCGCCACAGCGATGGTGTAGGAGGTAGCCCATGTGTCCGCGCCGCCAAACTTGCGGTCGGTGATGAGGTAAGCGTCGTCCGCGCCCATTGCCAAAGCCTCACGCAATGCTACGTCGGCCTGCGGGGGCCCCATGGAAACGATGGTGACGGTACTGCCCGGAATCTGCTCCTTTATCCTGAGAGCAGCTTCAAGGCCCGCCTTGTCGTCGGGGTTGATGATGGACGGTACGCCGTCCCTTATAAGAGTACCCTTCACGGGGTCAAGCTTGACCTCGGTGGTGTCGGGAACCTGTTTGATGCAGCAAATAATTCTCATGTCCGCCTCCTAATCGACCTTCAGCTTGGACGCGATGACCATACGCTGAACCTCGCTGGTGCCCTCGTAGATCTCGGTTATCTTCGCGTCGCGCATCATGCGCTCAACGGGATACTCACGGGTGTAGCCGTAGCCGCCGTAGAGCTGTACGCACCGTTGTGTGACCTCGGTGGCAGCTTCAGCCGCAAAGAGCTTCGCCATGGCCGCGTCCATCGAATAGGACACAGGCGTCCTGCCCTTTAAGCGGGTCTGCTCATAGGCTTCCTTCTTCATCGCCGCGCTGTAAACGAGCAGTCTTGCGGCCTCCATGCGGGTATGCATATCGGCAATCCTAAACTGGGTGTTCTGGAATTGGGAGATACGGCGGTTGAACTGCTTTCTCTCCTTGACATACTTTATAGTCTCCTCAAGAGCGCCCTCGCCTATGCCCAGAGCCTGCGCCGCGATGCCTATCCTGCCGCCGTCAAGCGTGGCCATGGCAATGCCAAAGCCCTTGCCCTCCTGACCTAAGAGGTTCTCCTTGGGGACGATGCAGTTCTCGAATATCAGCTCGCAGGTGGACGAGCCGCGAATACCCATCTTCTTCTCCTCACGGCCTATCGAGAAGCCCTCAAAGCCGCGCTCCACGATGAACGCGGATATGCCGTGATTGCCCAAGGCCTTGTTGGTCATGGCGAACACGATATAAATATCAGCGTGACCCGCGTTGGTGATGAAAATCTTGCTGCCGTTTAGGACATAGTGATCATCGCAAAGCACGGCCTTGGTCTGCTGACCTGAAGCGTCGGTGCCGGCGTTTGGCTCGGTGAGGCCGAACGCGCCGACGTGCTTGCCGCTTAAAAGGTCGGGCAGGTACTTGCGCTTCTGCTCCTCGGTGCCGAAGGCGAAAATGGGCTGACAGCAAAGGGAAGTGTGCGCCGAGACGATAACGCCCGTGGTGCCGCAGACCTTGGAAAGCTCCTCAACCGCCATGACGTAGGCAAGCTGATCGCCGCCCGCGCCGCCGTATTCCTTGGGGAAGGGTATACCCATCATCCCAAGCTTGGCCATCTTCTCGACGGTCTCAACCGGAAAACGCTCCTCGGCGTCGATCTCCTCCGCCAAGGGCTTTACCTCGTTCTGCGCAAAGCTGCGGTACATCTCCTGCAACAGCTTATGCGTAGGGGAAAGTTCGAAATCCATATGCTTACAGTTCTCCTTTTCTATTTCATGCCGCGTGCGGCCATCTCGGTCACAGCGAAGGAAGCCACGTCGTTGGCGTACTTCTTGGGGCCAAAGCCCGCGTCGTAGCCAAGCTCCTTGGCAAGCTCATGGGATATCCTCGCGCCGCCGCAGATTACCACGAAGCGCGAACGCAGGTTCTCCGCCTCAAGCAGCTCGATGAGATTGGTCAGGTTGGCGATGTGAACGTCCTTCTGAGTGACGGTCTGGGAGACAAGCAGCACGTCCGCGTTCAGCTCGACGGCCTTGCGGATGAACTCCTCATTCTCGACCTGTGCGCCAAGGTTGTACGCCTCTATCATCTCGTAGCGCTCAAGTCCGTAATGTCCCGCAAAGCCCTTGCGGTTCATAATCGCGTCTATGCCCACGGTGTGCGCGTCGGTGCCGGTGGAGGCGCCTACCACGATAACCTTTCTGCCTATGTGCGTCCTGATGTAGTCGTTGACCTCCTCCATGTCCATGACGTCGTTTTGAACGGTCTCGACATGGATATGCTCATAATCCACCGTGTGGGTGCAAGAGCCGTAGACCACATAGAAGGTGAAAGCCTTGTCCAGCTTTTGGGTGTGCGCCACGTTGGGGTCGGATATGCCCATCGCAAGCGCAAGCTGCTTGGCCGCCTCGATACCGCGTTCATCGTCGGCTACGGGAAGGGTGAACGAGAGCTGAATCTTGCCGTCGTTCATGGTGTCGCCGTAGGGCTTGACGCGGGTCAAGTTTAGCGTGCGGTCAAAGTCCTTCGTACTTGTGTCGTATAAGCCGCTGCTCATTTTGCGCCTCCCTTCATAAGCTCAACAAAGGGGTTGAAGTAGACCTCGGATTTGACTACGACGCCCGCAAGACCCTTGCCGCCCGTCCTTGAACGCTTGATGTCGGCGAATATACCCTTTTCAAGGGTGGCGAACAGACCAATCTGCTCAATCTCGCCCAAGAGTGAGGTCGCCTTGCTCAAAACCTCGTTGGCCCTCGTTTCGATGATGCCGCCGTTCTTGAACTCCAGCTCATCGCCCAGGTCGTGCATGGTGCGGAAGATGTACTGAGCGTTCTCTATGGACAGTGCGCGGTCGGACATAAACGGGGTGTGAATGGCCTCGGTCAGCATTCCCAACAGGTGAAGCTTCTGGTGCGTGATAATCGTCACCATGTTGAAAAGCGCGTCCTGAACGTGACCTCTGAAGATGTTGCCCGTCATGAACTTGGTCGGGGGCATATACTTCAAGGGCGCTTTGGGGAAGATTTCACGCGCCATCTGCGCCTGAGCCAGCTCATAGAGGAAGCCGTTCTCAAAGGAAGGGTCAATCTCGAAAGCGTGACCCAAGCCCTGCTGCTCCTCGGGCAGACCTGCGCAGAGCGCGAACTGCTCGTTTAGGAACTGTGAAGCCAAGACGGTGTGAGCCTCCTCAACGGCGTCGGCGGTGGTGAGGTAGTTGTCCTCACCCGTGTTGATGATAACGCCCGCAAACGAGTTGATAACCCTTGAGAAATGCTGGTCCACAATGGTGCGCTGCATATTGATGTCACGGAACAGAATGCCGTACAGGGCGTCGTTCAACATGACGTCCAGACGCTCAAGCGCGCCCATGGCGGCTATTTCGGGCATGCAAAGCCCGGAACAGTAGTTGCACAGGCGGATATAGCGCTTCTGCTCCTCGCCCACCTCGTCCAAAGCGGCGCGCATAAGGCGGAAATTCTCCTGCGTCGCGTAGGTTCCGCCAAAGCCCTCGGTGGTCGCGCCGTAAGGCACATAGTCCAAGAGGCTCTGACCCGTGGTGCGAATGACCGCGATGATGTCGGCGCCCTGCTTGGCCGCCGCCACAGCCTGGGTAATGTCCTCGTAGATATTGCCCGTCGCGACAATGACGTAAAGATAGGGGTCGGTTTTATCGCCGAACTCGCCTAAGTACTCCCTGCGCTTTGCAACGTTTTTGCGTATGCGCTCGGTTGTGGCCTCGGCGACAGGCATAATGGCCTGACGTATCTCGGCTTCGCTGTGCGGAGCTATGAGGGCAAGGTCAAGCTCGCCTAAGTCGACAGCTTCCGCAATGCCCTGCGGGGTAAGGCCGGTTTCGGCCATGGCGTTGCCGATATAGTAGGCCGCGCCGCCCGTGAGCAATCCCTTGTCCGCAAGGTGATCCACGACCACGTTGGGCAGGGGAACCTCCACGGCGTTTACGCCATCGATACCCAAGAGGCGGCAGACAGCGCGCTCCACCGTGACGGTGGTGTGCAGGTCTATAAAGCTCTGAGTATCCTCAGCGATATGGCGGGCGGAGGCTCTCGCCTCGCCCACCTTCTGTTGATTGAGATGAAGCTTGCTCTCCATGGGGCGCTCCTAATGGTGACCGCGTTCCAAACGCTTGAGCCCCTTGGGTTCCATAGCCATCTGCTGTCCCTGCTCCAAGCCCGCGACGCCAACCAGCTCAACCTTCTTCTCACCGCGGCAGACCTCGCAGTTGCAGGTCTCCTCATAATGCTCAGGCTCGGTGTAGGTGGTGATGACGCCCTCGAAGTTCCTCAGGATGACCTTGTGCGGGGTCTGTGAGATGACGTAGTTGGGCATAACGGGGGTCTTGCCGCCGCCGCCGGGGGCGTCCACGACAAAGGTGGGTACCGCAAAGCCGGAGGTGTGACCACGCAGAGCTTCGATAATCTCAATGCCCTTGGAAACGGGTGTGCGGAAATGCTCAAGACCCATTGACAGGTCGCACTGATAGATGTAGTAGGGGCGTACGCGGATGCGGACAAGCTCCTGAACGAGCTTCTTCATTACATGTACGCAGTCATTCACGCCCGCCAAGAGCACGCTCTGGTTGCCGAGAGGGATTCCGGCGTCCGCCAGCATTGCACAGGCCTTGGCGGATTCGGGGGTGATTTCGTTGGGATGATTGAAGTGTGTATTCAGCCAGATGGGATGGTACTTTTTGAGCATATTGCAAAGCTCCGGCGTGATGCGCTGCGGCATGACGACAGGGGTTCTGGAGCCCAAGCGGACTATCTCAACGTGGGGGATCTTGCGCAGCTCGGAGATGATGTACTCCAAGTCTTTATCTTCAAGCATGAGGACGTCGCCGCCTGAAAGCAGGACGTCGCGAACCTCGGGGTGATTCCTGACGTAGTCGATACACTTGTCAATGCGCTCCATGGGTATGGCGCAGTCGTTTTGTCCCGCAAAGCGGCGGCGTGTGCAGTGACGGCAGTACATCGAGCACTGGTCGGTGGTCAGAAGCAGCACCCTGTCAGGATAACGATGGGTCAACCCGGGAACGGGCGAATCGGTGTCCTCATGCAGGGGGTCCATAAGGTCGGCCTCGGCGACATGGAGTTCGGCCTCGGTCGGGATGGCCTGACGGCGTATGGGATCATGCGGGTCGTCAAGGTTGATAAGGGAGAGATAGTAGGGGGTTATCGCCATGCGCAGGGTGCCGAGGCACTTCCTCACGCCTTCGACCTCCTCGGGGGTGAGGCTTACGAGCTTCTCAAGCTCCTCAACAGTCTCGATGCGATGCTCGACCTGCCAATGCCAATCATTGAACAGCTCGTCGGGTACATCCTTGAACAGACCGTTCTTTCTTCCGTAATTGTTCATGGTGCTCCTTTCAGCTAAAGCTTATACGTATTTTTCGTCGAAGAGTTTGCGCAGCTTCGGGCTTTCGCGCAGTACGTTCAGGGTGATTTCGGCGTGGTCGTGCGCGTAGCCGTTGCCGATAATCATGGTGACGTCCTTGCCGATGCCCTCAGCGCCCAGAGCGGCCTTTGTGAAGCTGGTCGCCATGGAGAAGAAATAGACGGTGCCGTAATCCCTGACGGGCAGAATAGCGGACATTTCGCAGTTTTCTACGTTGACGCAGCAGATGGAGATGTCGTACTCCTTGCCGTCGTTGGCGGCCAGCGCCGCGTCAAGAACCTCAACGGGCTGAGTGGCGGAGGCCACGATAACCTTGTTGTATACGCCCAATTCCATGAGTGCGGGAACCTGCTTGGGGTTGCGGACTACGCCGACGACGTTGCCGTTCGGGCCGACCTTCTTCATGGCCTCATAGCCGCAAAGAACGCCGCTCTTGCCGTTCGCGCCAAGGATAAGGACGCTGTCGCCCTCCTTGGGGAGCCTGCGAGCCTGAGCGGGTGCGCCCGCGACGTCCAGAGCCGCAAGTGCGAGAGGTTCGGACATATCGTCGGGGAGCTTGGCGTAGATACCGCTCTCGAACAGGACGGCCTGACCGATGATGTCAACGCGGTCGATTTCCTTGTGAATGGCAAGGATTTTGTCGATGCGCAAGGGGGTGAGGGACAGGGAGACCAGGGAAGCTATTTTGTCGCCGACCTTGAGGTCACGGTCACGCAAATCCTCGCCGATGTAAGCGACCTTGCCGATGAACATTCCGCCGCTGCCCGTTACGGGGTTCTGCTGCTTGCCGCGCTCGGCCACGATGCCCATAATCATTTCGCCAATCTTCTTCTCGTCGCCGCCGCAAACGTCCTCGATCTGAGTGAAGGAAGCGGAGTCGATGTTGAGGGAGATTACGTCGCAGATAATCTCGTTGGAGTAGCGCAGCGACATATCATTGTTGATTTTGTACGCCGCCTGGGTAAGAACGCCCTTCGGCTCGATAACTCTGTGTGTTCCGTACTTGTTGCCCTTGAGTGCCATGTTTGATAATCCTCCAATATAAATTTAGTTTTGGGGTAAGGCATAACGCCTTGGGGGTTTCGTTGGTTTGTCGTATCCGTTCGCCGCATGAAGGGGGGTAGTCCGCCGCGACGCTTTGGAGCTTACAGCTTGGGTTCGTTGGGGCCGCCCGTAAGACCTAAGATGGCGCGGGCCTCCGCGGGGGTTGCGACGGGTCTGCCCAATTCCTTCGCAAGGCGCACAACCTTTTCGACCAACTCCGCGTTGGACTTGGCCCTGACGCCCTTGCTCAGGAATACGTTGTCCTCGAAGCCGACGCGAACGTGTCCGCCCATGATGATGCCCATGACGGCCATGGGGAATTCGTACCTGCCCACGCCCGCAACGGTCCAGGTGGAGCCCTGCGGGATGCTCTCCTGCATAAAAATGAGGTCGCGGGGTTCGCCGGAGATACCGCCGTTGACGCCCATAACAAAGTCAAAGTGCATGGGCGAGGGGATAATTCCCTTGCGGTTCAGGCGCGCCGCCATGTCAATCATGCCCTTGTCAAAGACCTCTACCTCAGGCTTGATATTCCTTGCCTTCATCTTGGTGGAGAAGTCGATGATGGCGTTCTCGGTATTGACAAAGATGTCGTCGCCGCCGAAGTTGCAGGTGCCGCAGTCAAGCGTTGCCATTTCAGGGTACAGCTCGATGGGCTGAAGCCGCTCGTCGTTGCTCATGCCGGTCGCGCCGCCCGTGGATGGCTGAATGATGACGTCGGGGCATTTGGCTCTGATGGCCTTCATGCACTCCTCAAAGCGCCCCTTGTCCTGAGTGGGGGTACCGTCGTCCCAGCGGACGTGCAGGTGGATGATGGCCGCGCCCGCCATGTAAGCGGCGTAAGCTTCGTTGGCAATCTCCTCAACCGTGTAAGGAACGGCGGGGTTGTGCTCCTTTGTGACCTCCGCGCCGCAGATACAGGCCGTGATGATAAGCTTCTCCATGTCGGCCTACTTTCTCTGCTTGTCCTTGGGGGTAACGCAGGTGCCGGAGGCTCTGCAAACCACGATGGGTTCGGGGAGTACGTCACAGGCGGAATCGTTGATGTCGGGGCGCGGTACTATGACCTTGCGGGCCTCAAAGACCATCTTTCTGGAGGTGTTGCCGACCTTGACAATTTCGCCCTCGGCCTCGATGTAGTCTCCCGCGTAGACGGGTGCGATGAACTCAACCATGTCATAGGCCTTGAAAAGACCCTCGTCGCCGTCCTGCATGATGAGCAGCTCAGTCGCGACGTCGCCGAAAAGCTGGAGCATACGCGCTCCGTCAACCAAATTGCCGCCGTAGTGCGCGTCGTGTGCGCTCATTCTCAGTCTGATAATAGATTTCATGTGTTAGATTCCATCCTTTCTTGATTTTACATTTACCGCATATAAAAAGCGCTATAACAAAACCCTTTGGGTTTCAATAGCGCTCCATCCCAACAACCCTGCGAAGCGATTAACGCTCCGCGCTGCGGACGACAGTCGCGCACCGCTGGGGATGCGCTCCCAGAATCGCGGCTTCAAGCAATACCCGCGAACCTTCGGCGACTTCACATTCAACATCGGGCAAACACGCTTTAATGCTCCCACCCAAAGCTACCTTGATAATCGCTCCTCTACCAATATACACTTTTTATACGCTGTCATTATATACTAAGCCCGTTGACCTGTCAAGCGTTTTTGACAATTTGTCCGTGTCAAGTTAGACAACGGGTGTTGTCCGACTTTAATCCCGCTCCATTTCCCACACTTACTTTTGCCGCCTCCGCTTTATACAGCGGCTCCCGCTGTCGTCATGATACATTCCGCCAACAAACCCCCGCTGTCATCCTGAGGAGCGACGCGACGAAGGATCTTGAAAAAGGCTTGTGGCGAAAAGTGCCGCTCCCCCGTGGGATAAAGGGGACAAAAGATGCGGTGTCCCGCCGTGAGCGCTCCTTGACTGTCAAGCTTTCACCAAGATCCTTCGACTTACGCTCAGGATGACAGTGGGGATTTGTTGGTCATAAGCCGGGTTATCCCCGAACCGAGGCCTAATTTACGGCTGTTTGCCGCACTGATTCCCATTATTTCCCGCATAATCTTGCTTTTCGGGCAAAACCGAAAACTTGTTTACATCCGATTAACAACTATGTTACAAAATTTGTTGTAAAATGGTACTGTCGAAAGGAGCGTATGCCATGGAAGAAAAAAAGCCCAAGGGCAAGGGACGCAAAGCCGTTTTCGCGGCATTAATAGGAGTTGGGGTCGTGCTTGTCGCCGTGAGCGTCTTTTTGCTGCTCACCAAGGACAAGCTGCCGTCGGCGGTTAACGCGGAGGGTACCGAGCGCGTAAGCTTGGTTGTGCAGATAACCGAGACGCCCGCCCCCGTCAACGTCAACATTGAGACCACCGAAGCCCCCGCTTCCGACACTCCCGTGCCGGCGCCCACATATACGCCCAACCCGACTGCGGAGCCTACCCCCACGCCCACGATTCACCCCTATCACGGCGATGTTTTGAAGGCGGGTATGCACGCCCCCATAGTCATGGATATTCAGCTTAGGCTGATGGACCTTGAGTATCTCAGCTTTGAGCAGCCCGATGATGAGTACAGCGACGGCACCGAGATCGCGATTACGGCGTTCCAGCGGCGCAACGGGCTTAACGTCACGGGCGACTGCGACAGCGAAACCTTTAGAGCACTCGTCTCCGATGAGGCCAAGTCCTATGCCGTTGTCGAGGGCGACATGGGCGACGAGGTTCTGATGATAGAGGAACGCCTTGTGGAGCTTGGCTATCAGACCAGCGAGGTTGACGGCATATACGACCCCGACACGTCGGACGCTGTGGAACGCTTCAGGGAGAAGAACAGCCTTGGGAACAGCCGCGAAATCGACTCCGAGGCCTATGAGGTGCTGCTTGGCGAGGACCCCGTGGCGAATTATTATTCAGTGGGCGAGGTTGACGAGAATATCCGCGTCTACCAAACCAAGCTGTACGGACTGGGCTACCTCACGTTCGCGCCTGACGGCAAGTTTGGCGCGCTGACCGCGGCGGCCGTTAAGCGTTTCCAAGAGAACAACGGTCTTGTGGTGGACGGATGTCTCGGCAAGACCACAATAGCCCTGCTGATGACCGACGGGCTTGCGGCCTTCAACTTCACCAACGGCATGAGCGGCGAGGATGTGGCGCGCATACAGCAGCGACTTGTGTACTATGGCTATATGGGCAGTGCGACGGGCTATTACGGGGACGTCACGGAAGCGGCGGTAAAGTCGTTCCAGAAGCGAAATGGCTTGACGCAGGACGGAGCGGTGGGGGCCGATACCATGGCGAAGCTGAATTCGGACAACGCCAAACGCGCCGCGGCCACTCCAAAGCCCACTTCGCAGACGACGCCCAAGCCCTCAAACGGCTCGACCACCACGTCAAAGCCCACGAGCGGGACCGCGACCGCCGCGCCCACCAACAGCGGAAGCACAATTAATTACGGTCAGGGGATCGAGGCCTTTATCGCGATAGCCAAGAGCAAGTTGGGGTGCAAGTATGTCAGAGGCGCAAAGGGCCCGAATACCTTCGACTGCTCCGGCTTCGTGTATTGGTGCTTGAATCAGGCGGGCGTAAACCAAAGCTATATGACCAGCATAGGCTGGCGAAGCTGTACTAAGTACCGCAGGATCAATTCCATGAGCGAGATGAAGCGCGGCGACGTCATAGTGTTCTCGGGCGACGGCAGCGGCAAGGGTCATGTTGCGATATATCTTGGCAACGATCAGATGATAGACGCCTCGTCAAGCAAGGGCAAGGTCGTGATACGCGATACGATTCAGACCAACTACTGGAAATCGCACTTCCTCATGGCTTACAGGATATGGGATTAATATAGGAACGGTTTGTACGGAAGCTCCGACACGGGGCTTCTTTTTTTTGATGCGGCGGTGAAGTGTTTTGCCCAAAATGTAGCAGCGGTCAATACCCGCTCCCGCCGTCCCGCCCCTGCCGTCATCCAACTATGTTCCGTCAACCCACCCCCGCTGTCATCCAACTATGTTACGTCAACCCACCCTCTTGTCATCCTGAGCTATCGCGCAGGATCTTGCTAACAACTTACAAGTCAAGGGGCGCTCACGGCGGGACAATGACTCATCATGACGGGAATCCCGCGGGGGAGCGTTTCCTTTCCCCACAAGCTTGCTCCAAGATCCTTCGGAGCTACTGTTCCTCAGGATGACAAGGGGGTACAATTACAATACCGAAAAGGTTTGATAGTAGGGGGAGTTCTGGGGAGCGGTACTATCACTACAAGCTTGCTCCAAGATCCTTCGGAGCTTCTGCTCCTCAGGATGACAAGGGGGTCAAATGGTGGATCAAATTATGATGACAACGGTGGTACAACTGCAATACCGAATAGGTTTGACAGCAGGGGGGAGTTTTGGGGGGAGCGCCCTTTTCCCGCAGTCCTGTCTCAAGATCCTGCGGCACGGGGGCGTCCGCCATTATCTATGACGGTTTTGGCGCTCTTTCCCCCGCAAATAATCCACGCGGGGGTTTTCTTTCCTTATGGATTTATGGTATACTCAGAATGTAATGAATGCTCGGGAGGTATGTTATGGGCAAGATGCAATTGGTGGAGAATGCGAACGGCTCGGTGGTGGAGGGCTTTTGCGTAGTCAAGAGCGCGGCGGTGCGTACCGACAGCAAGGGACAGGATTACATGGATCTCATCCTGTCCGACGGCGGCGGAGAATGCGCCGCGAAGCTCTGGAGCTACAACTTTTACACTCACGGCGAGTTTGCCGCCGACGACGTTGTGAAGATTCGCGGCTCTCTGCAATACTGGAAGGACACGGCGCAGATACGCATTGAGCGCATACGCAAGGCGACCCCCGGCGACCCCGTTGACATGACCGCGCTCATTCCCTGCGCACCCATAGCCCCTGAACTCATGTTTGACGAGCTGTACGAGCTTACCGGCACCTTCCACGACAAGGAGCTTGAGCGCATGGTTCGCCTGCTCATGGACGAGAACAAGCAGGCGCTTCTTATCGCTCCCGCCGCCGTTAAGCTGCATCACGCGACGCGGGGCGGTCTGCTGCACCACACCCTGAGCGTGGTCAGAATGGCAAAGGGCATAGCAGCTCTCTATCCGAGGCTGGACGGGGACTTGATATACGCGGGCGCGATACTGCACGACATAGGCAAGCTCACGGAGCTTTGCGTCGGCAGCTTGGGGCTTGCAAGCTCCTACACCACGCCGGGGCAGCTCTTGGGGCATATCGACATAGGCATAACCATGACAGCGGACGCCGCGAAGCGCGTGAACATGGATCCTGAGACCACCATGCTCATACAGCACATGCTGCTGTCCCATCACGGCACGGCGGAGCATGGCAGCGCAAAGCCTCCGATGTTCCCCGAAGCGGCGGTACTTTCGTTCTGCGACGATTTGGACAGCACCCTCTTTGAGATGTTCGACGCCTTGGACGGCGTTGCCTCGGGCGGCTTTTCGGAGCGGCTGTGGGCGCTTGACAACCGTCAGCTCTACCGACACACGCACAAGGACGTAAATATCGACTGAAAGCCGCAGCGGCAAGCGGCTTTTTCGCCCGCTTGTCCGAACGCATTAAGGATTAGCATTGACAAAAAAAGGTCAAAAGCATAAGGGGTCGTTCTTCACGCGGGAGTTCTTCCGCGAGATGCTCCCCATAGCCATACCGATTGCGCTGCAAAACCTGCTCATGGCCTCGTTCAGGCTCGTTGACACACTGATGATAGGTCAGTTGGGCGACGTGTCCCTGTCCGCCGTGGGTATCGCAGGCAACGTCTCCTTCCTGTTCGAGCTTGTATGCTTCGGGCTTGGGTCGGGTGCGGCCGTCTTTATGGCGCAGTTCCACGGCGCGGGGCAGCGCGGCGAGATTCGGCGCACCATGGGCGCGGCTTTGACGCTGCTTGCACCCATAGGCGTTATTTTCATGCTTGCGGCGGAGCTCTTCCCCACGCAGATAATGGGCATACTCACCGACGACGCCTCGCTCATAGAGGAGGGTGCGCGCTACCTCGTTTACGCCGCGCCGTCGTACCTTGGGCTGCTGTTCATGCAGACGTTCTCGATAACCCTGCGCTGTACCGAGAATGTAAAGGTTCCGCTCATCACAAGCGGCGTTTCCGCCGTCCTAAACGCGGTACTCAACTTTGTATTCATCTTTGGCAAGCTCGGACTTCCCGCCATGGGCGTGGCGGGCGCGGGACTCGCGACCTCCATATCGTCCCTGTTCGCGCCCGTATTGGCGCTCGTCATATCGTTCGCGCAAAAGAACATTCTGATAGCGCCCCTGTCTGAAATCTTCAGGCTCAAGGGCTTCTTGTGGCGTTTTGTCAAGCGCAGCTCCTTCGCCCTTGCAAACGAGGTTCTGTGGTCGTTCTCGGTGGTGCTGACCAACATGGTTTACGCCCGCATGGGCGCGGACAGCTACGCCGGAATGACGGCGTTTCGCACGATAGACAACCTTGTGTTCGTGGCGTTCGTGGGCATTTGCAGCTCGTGCAACGTGTTGGTGGGCAAGCACATAGGCGCGGGCGACATAGAGGGCGGCAAACGCCTGTCCCTGCAATTCTCCGTGCTGTCGGCCGCGGTGGGCATATTCCTGGGCGCGATAATACTGATAGTCCGTAATCGCGTGTTCGGTCTTTTCGACATATCCGACAAGGCGATAAGCGTCGCGGAGCTGCTTCTGTTAATATACGGCTTCGACCTTGCCATCCGCAACATCCCCTATTTGGCGGTAGTGGGCATATTCAGAGCGGGCGGCGACACGCGCATAGGGCTTATGGGCGACGCGGGGGTACAGTACCTCTTGGTGGTGCCGGCGGTCTTTATCTGCGGCATACTCCTAAAGCTTGACCTTGTTACGACCTACCTTATCATGTGCATAGTTGACGACATCGGCAAGAACGCGATATACATACCCTACTTCCTTTCCATGAAGTGGATCAAGCCCGTCGTCTTGCCCAACGCGCTGCGGGATGGGCAGGCCGACGACTGCTAAAAGGCGCGAGGGCGTCCGTTGCTGACCGACAACGCAAGCTTTGAACTAAGAATTCACAGCTTGTTTACGCTTCGGTGACATGCCCGTATTAGATTTAAGCTATCATAATGCCACAGCCTTATGATGAAAGGAGTTTGCAGAATGACTATAAGATATAAGACCCTCACAGCGGGTACGGCGCTTGTGCTTACGGCGCTGATGCTCTGCGCCTGCGCGTCGTCACCCGTTACCAATAACGACAGTGACGACCCGATACGCATAATCGGCACTGTCGCCACGGCGACGCCCTCCGCGACCCCCACCCTTGCGGCGTCCGAGCCCACCGATACTCCCGCCGCGGCAACCTTTGTGCCTACCGAAGTCCCCACCGAGGAGCCTACCGCGACGCCAACCATAACGCCGACGCCCACGCCGACGCCCACCCCGACCCCCACAGCGGAGCCTACCGCGACGCCCACGCCCGACATATCCAAGGCGGAGCAGTTCGCGGCGATAGCCCGCGCTCTTGAGGGTGCGCCCCATGCCAAGGGCGGTGAGTCCGTGGAGGAGGACGGCGGCTTCGACCCCGGCGGCTTCGTCTATTACTGCTTAAAGCAGATGGGCGAGAGCTATCGCCATAAAAGCTCCAAGGGCTACTCCGAGATGGAGGAGTGGCTTCTTGTCAGCGACATGAAGGACTTAGTGGTGGGCGACCTTGTTTTCTTCAAGGTTTCCGACAGCGACGATGTGAACTGCGTCTGCATATACTTGGGCAACAACGAGATGATCTATCCCTCAAGCTCAAGCGGCAAGGTCATAATTGTCAAGATTACCTCCGATTACTGGACTAACGCTTTCGCTTGGGGCAGGAGGGTATATTGATGGTCTCCGCGTACAAGTCCGTTGACCGCTCCGCCTGGCCAAGAAACGGGCATGACGAGCTTTTTGCACGCCTTGAGTTCCCGTTTTACAGTATAACCTATCCTGTGGACGTAACCGCGGTTGCGGATTTCGCGCATAGTCACAAGCTGTCCTTCTACCACAGCGTCATGTGGTGCGTTATGGACGCCCTAAACCGCATCGAGGCCTTCCGCTATCGTCTTTCGGGCGATGAGGTGCGCCTTTATGACAGTCTCTCGCCCTCCTATACCTGCTTGGGCGACGGCGAACTGTTCGGCATAGTCGATGTGGACTGGGAAAGGGATATGAACGTATTCCGCTTCTGCGAATTGGCGCGGGCCGCCGAGCTGCGGCGCGGCGACCTTCCCACCGCCGAGGAGGACGAGCGCGGCGATTTGGTGTTTATATCCTGTCTCCCCTGGATAAGCTATACGCAGGTCACACAGGAAGCGACCTTCGACCGAACGGACTCCGTCCCGCGCATAATGTGGGGCAAGTATACAAACGAAAACGGCAGGAAGGTCATGCCCTTCACCATTCAGGCCAATCATCGCCTTATCGACGGCATTCACCTAAAGCAGCTTGACGAGGCGATGAAAGCGAACATCTTAGCTTTGGAGGAAAATCATGAGCGATAAGCCTAAAAAACCCTTCTTCAAGAGAACATGGGTCACGGTGCTGATTTGCGTTATCGTGGGTATTCTGGTTTTTTGCGCGGCGATCGCGATAACCATCAAGGTCAGGCGCGACAACATCGCGGCTTCCGCGACCCAGCGCCCGACCGCAGAGCCGACCGCAGAGCCTTCCGCGACGCCCGTGCCGGAGCGCAGCTATGACCTTGGCGCGACCCTCGATTTTGACCCCGATACTACGCTTATGGGCCTTGATCAGTCGGTGCTTGATACCTATGCGGGAACCGAGGGCTTAGGCGGCGCGTACTGGGCCGACGTCACCACGGATGAGGTTCGCGCACTCGGCGCGCTCATCATACGCCATATCGAGCTTGACCTAAGCTATCTGTACTACGAAGGCGCGTACTACCGCTTGGGCTGGGGCTTGGGCGGCTACGGGCTTGTGGACGTCGCGGTCTGCGACCTCAACTATGACGGCGTTCCCGAACTCATATACAGCTATTCATACGGCAATCAGTCCGAGTACACCGCAAGAATAGCTTGGTTCGACTTCGCCGCGATGGAGAGCGTTGACGCGCCCTTCTGGGTGATGGAGGACAACCTTGCGGTCAGCATAGAGAACGGCTCCTGCTATGTCTATCACGCGAAACGACAGACGGGCAACAGCGAAGGCGGCTACGTCATCTACCTCCATGAGCGCATAGGCGAGCTGATAGAGGAAAACGGCGCGCTGTATCTGATATTGGATTAACGCTCTCGGAATGACGCTTCACTGAAAGTGGCCATTGTCCCGCCGTGAGCGGCTCTTGACTTCTATGTTTTCATCAAGATCCTTCGGCTAACGCTCAGGATGACAAGGAAGTTTTGCCGCTCTCAAGCCTTACGGGTATTCGCAGTTATACCCCCGCTCCCCCGTGGGACAAGGCGGTTGAAGGGCGCGGGGTGAACCGCGTTCGCCCCTGCATTGTCTCGCCGCTCACTAAGCTTCTAAACAAAAGGACGGGCGATTGCCCGTCCTTCCTTCTAACCCGATATTGTCGGCGTTCGCCCTTTCACTATGCCGCCTTTTCCGTCCGCCCTATCCCGCGTTTTTTCAATATGAACATCAACGGTATGGAAAGCACTATGCAAATTGCCGTGTCCACGCCAAGGTACGCGCCGTTATACGCCACGGAATAAACCCAAGCGTTCATGCCCTCCGGCGCCCATGACCCGAAGAATATCGCCCCCGACACGACATGGCAGGCAAGGCGGCCCGCCCCGCCGATGAGACAGCCGAGCTGGAGGTTCTTAACGCAGCCCGCAAGCCCTATCATGGAGAACGCCAGCGGATAATCGATTATGATTTGCGCCCAATGGTAGATTTCGGGCTTTTGAATAAACTGAAGAAGCCCATAGGCAAGACCCAGCAGCAGCCCCGCCTTGACGCCGTAACGGTTTGAGTACCACATCAGCGGCAGCATGGACGCCAAGGTAATCGAGCCGCCCATTGGCATCTGGACTATCTTAACATAGGACAGCACAAAGGACAGGGAAAGGCACATCGCGCCCAGTATCATGGTGTGCGTATCGAAAGCGGCCTTGCCGTCCGTCTTGCGCTTGCCCAACAGAACAGCCCCGACGATCGCGGCTATCAGCACGACGAACGCGCCCGCGACCCAAAGCCAGTCTACAAGCTCCATTTCCCGTATCTTCTCAAAAAGGTAGATTTCGTGGTTCATTTTAGTTCCTCCCCTTGCAGAAAAAAGCGACCCCCCCATGGAGGCCGCCTTACTTTGACTGTGGACGCTTCCTCCGCGGGCATTATCCCGACAGGTTCAAAGGGTGCTTCTCAGCCGCCTATGGCGGCGCCCCTGCGTTGCTTCGTATTATAGCATATCCCAAGGCTTTGTCAAGCGCCGACAAGTAATTTTGTGAACTTACAGCGGGAGTATTAGTATAGGAAGGAGTTCACCCTTTGCCCACTTGCCGCGGTTGACAAGCGGGGACAAATGTGGGATAATTCACACAAATACAAAACGGAGGCGGAAATGGAAAACACGGTTTATGAGATCAATACTCCCGTTACCAAGCGCACGCTTGTGGAATTCAGCAAGGCGACGCGCACCAAGTCGCAGTACACGGTCACAACCGTGGCGCTTGCGCTGTTGGTGGTTTCGGCCATACTCTTCGCGGCATTTTCGAATTGGGCGTTGTTCGTATTTTTCGTAGTCCTCGGCGCTTTACTGCTGCTCTTTTTCTTTGTCATAGCCCCCGAAATCGGCGCGAACAAGACCTTAAGCCAGTACCGCAGTGACTTCGGAGGGCAGGTCATGACCGAGGTTATTATGGACGAGCGCAGTATCTCCAACAACAATGTGCAGGCCAAGGTCAATGTGAGCTATGAGTATAAAATGCTCAGCGAGCTTATAGAAACCGAACATCTGTATATTCTCATGCTCAAGAGCAAGCATGCGATAATAGTCGATAAGGAAGGCTTCGTGAAGGGCAACATTGATCAATTCCCAGCGTTCGTCAGGAACAAGGCTCCCGGAATCACCATGCCCAAGGGCAAAAAATGAGAGCGTCTTTCGACAGCTAAAGAGCCCGGCGGGGCTTGCAGGGCAGCCACGCCCCCATATCTTGCCGGCGGGAACTGATATACAAGATAATTTATGCAAACTCAAGGAACGAGCGATCCCCTTCGCCCGTTCCTTTTCCATGCTCCTCTAAACAAAGCGCGGCTGTGAATCACAGGTTTATTTTTGTGGGGGTATTGACAATAACATATGAGCATAGTATCATATGAATAATGAAACATATGAACGGAGGCTCATACATGGAACACGATCACAGCCGCGTACTGCGAATGGTTGAGCAGGATCTGCCGACGGACGAACTGCTGTCGGATCTTTCCGACCTGTTCAAGCTGTTCGCGGACTCAACGCGGGTCAAGATACTCTACGCCCTTTTCGAGTCCGAGCTTTGCGTATGCGCGATTGCCGAGCTGCTCAACATGACGCAGTCCGCTATTTCGCACCAGCTCAAGACGCTCAAGGACGCCAACCTTGTGGGCTGCCGCAGGGAGGGCAAGACCATGATTTACTACCTTGCCGACGAACATGTAAGAAGCATAGTGGGGCAGGGCTTTGAACACCTGATTGAGGAAAGGAGTCGTTGACATGAAGAAGGTATACAGACTGCAAAACCTGGACTGCGCGCACTGCGCGGCGAAGATGGAACGAGCGATAAAAAAGATAGCAGGCGTCAACGACGCTTCGGTGAACTTCATGTATCAGAAGCTTACCATGGACATAGAGGACGAGAACAGCGATGAAATCCTTTCGGAGGTGGCAAGGGTCATCAAACGTGTCGAGCCTGATTGTCTTATAGAGATCTGAGGTATATATGACTAAGCCGCAAAAACTGATTATATGGCGCATGGGCGGCGCGGTCTTGCTGACCGCAGGCTGCTGTTTACTTAAAACCACAGGCTGGGTAAGGCTTGTGAGCTTCATAATACCCTACCTGTTGGTGGGCTATGATGTGCTTTGGGACGCCGTGACGAGCATAGTCAGGCTTCAACCCTTCGACGAAAAGTTTCTGATGAGCATAGCCACGATAGGCGCCTTTGTCACAGGCGATTACACCGAGGCCGTGGCGGTGATGATTTTCTATCAGGTAGGCGAGCTGTTCTCCGACCTTGCCGTGGGCAAGAGCAGACGATCGATAGCGAAGCTGATGGACATACGCCCCGATTGCGCGGTGGTGCTGCGCGATGGACAGCAGCTCACGGTGTCGCCCGATGAGGTACGGGTGGGCGAAACGATAGTGGTTCGCCCCGGTGAGCGCGTTCCCTTGGACGGAAGGATAATTTCAGGTGAAACGACGCTGAACACCTCCGCGTTAACGGGCGAAAGCCTTCCTGTTGAGGCGCGTGAGGGCGACGCCGCCATAAGCGGTTCCATCAACCTGAGTGGAACCATAACGCTGGTGACGACGAGCAGCTTTGCTGAAAGCACCGTGTCCAAGATACTGGAATTGGTCGAGAACGCTTCCGACAAGAAGGCAAGAGCCGAGAGCTTCATAACCCGCTTTGCGCGAATCTACACGCCATGCGTGGTAGCGGCGGCGGTGCTGCTTGCGCTCATTCCGCCTTTAGCCTTCGGTCAGGATTACAGCGTGTGGCTTTCAAGAGCCTTGATTTTCTTGGTGGTCTCCTGTCCCTGCGCACTCGTGGTGTCGGTGCCTTTGAGCTTCTTCGGCGGCATAGGCGGAGCATCGCGTTCGGGCATACTCATCAAGGGCGCCAACTATCTTGAAGCCCTGTCCAAGGTGCGCACCGTGGTGTTCGACAAGACGGGGACGCTGACGAAGGGCAACTTCGTGGTGGACGCCATTCATCCTCACCTTGTTACCGAAGCACAGCTTCTGGACATTGCGGCGGCGGCCGAGAGCTATTCCGTACATCCCGTGGCGGAGTCGATAATCACGGCGCACGGCGGACACATCGACAGGGCGCGCATAGGCGCGACGACAGAGAGAGCGGGCATGGGCGTTGAAGCCGTAATTGACGGCGAACGCTATTTCGTCGGGAACGGCAAGCTGATGGATTTGGCGGGCGCGGATTGGCACGAGTGTCATCTTTCCGGCACGACCGTGCATATCTCAAGGGACGATAACTACCTTGGGCATATCGTCATAAACGACCAGATAAAGCCCAACGCCGCAAGAGCCGTGAGCGAGCTGCACGAGCTTGGCATACGGCATACAGTCATGCTTACGGGCGACAACGAGCGCAGCGCAAGGGCGGTGGGCGAGGCGGTAGGCGTTGATGAGATAAGATCCGGTCTGTACCCTGCGGACAAGGTTGCGGCTGTGGAGGAGCTGCTGCCGACAGCGAACGGACTTGCGTTTGTGGGTGACGGAATCAATGACGCTCCCGTGCTTGCAAGGGCGGACGTGGGGGTCGCGATGGGAGCCTTGGGCAGCGACGCCGCGATAGAAGCCGCAGATATAGTGCTTATGGACGACAAGCCCGAAAAGCTTCCGCTTGCCATAAGCATCTCGCGCAAGACCATGCGCATCGTAAAGCAGAATATAGTATTTACACTCGCGGTGAAAGGCGTCATACTCGTTCTGAGCGCGATGGGGCTTACCAATATGTGGATAGCCGTGTTTGGAGACGTGGGCGTAATGGTGATTGCGATACTCAACTCCATGCGCGCAATGCGCAAGGCGGAATAAACGGATCCATCCAAAGCAACAGCAGTCAACCCCCGCTCCCCGCATACTCCTGCGTGATGCAATTGCGTTCCGCCATCCCGCCCCCCTCGTGTCATCCTGAGCTATCGCGCAGGATCTTGGTGAAAACATGAAAGTCAAGAGGCGCTTCCACAATGACACCCTTATCCCGCGAGGGAGCGCCCCTTTCCTCACGAGCCTGTTTTAAGATCCTTCGGAACTTTACTCCTCAGGATGACAAAGGCGTTTATTACCGCTCTACAAGCCCATCCCTTATCCACCCCATCAATCCCCACGCTTTTGCGGCGGAGCTGAGCCGCAGTGATATCTTCCCCATATATCGACCGAAAGGGCTTGAAGAATCTATTCGCTTATGCTACAATAAGCTCATGAAAAAGCTTAAAGGTCCTCTGTTGCTGTTGCTCGCGGCCTTCATTTGGGGCTGCGCTTTTGTCGCGCAGAAGGTTGGTATGGACTATGTTGAGCCTTACACCTTCAACGCTGTGCGCACGATCCTTGGCGGTCTTGCGCTTTTGGTATTCATACTGATACGCGACGGCGCAAGGCACAAGCCCTTATGGCCGTTCTTCGACAAGCCCACGCTCGTGGGCGGCGTTCTGTGCGGCCTCATACTTGCCGTGGCGACCAACCTACAACAGGTTGGAATGCAGTACACCACAGCCGGCAAGGGCGGCTTCATAACGGCGACCTATGTCGTGCTTGTACCGCTTTTAAGCATAGTGCTGCGCAAGCGAACCACGCTCAAGACCTGGTTCGCCGCCGCCGCCGCGCTCTTGGGACTGTACCTTCTGTGCGTCAACCCTCAGGAAGGCTTTTCCGTCAATCGCGGCGACCTCTTGATACTGGTCTGCGCGTTCGCGTTTGCGATTCACATAATGGTTATTGACCATTTCATCCCCAAGGTGGACGGAGTTAAAATGGCCTGTATGCAGTTCTTCGTCTGCGGCTTTCTGACCCTAATCCCTATGTTCGCGCTCGAATCCCCCGACGTACATGAGATATTCACCGCATGGCTGCCGATAGTCTACGCGGGCGTGTTCTCCTGCGCCGTGGCGTATACCCTTCAGATAGTGGGGCAAAAGGGCATGAACCCCTCGCTTGCCGCACTCATACTGTGCTTTGAGTCGGTATTCGCAGTGCTGTCCGGGTGGGCGCTGCGCGGTGAAACCATGTCATTGCGCGAGGTCTTGGGCTGCGCCGTAATGTTCCTTGCCCTGATTGCGGCACAGGTACAATTTCCGCTTCACAAAAAAGCCCACCCCAAAGAAGCGGCGGAGCTTGAGAACAACGATATTTCATAAAGGAGAGCAGTCATGAAATACGATTTCGTCACTCGTCCCGATCGCCGCGACGTCGGCGCGTTCAAATGGATGGACATGTACCGCAGGAACCCTTCCGTTTCTCCCGACGTCGTCCCGATGTCCGTCGCTGACATGGAGTTCGTAAACGCCCCCGAGATTATCGAAGGGCTGAAGGACTACATCTCAAACAACGTCTTGGGCTACACAGGCCCCACCGACGCCTACTTCGACGCGGTGATAAGCTGGATGACAAGGCGTCACGGCTTTACACCGAAGCGTGAATGGATTCTGCAAAGCCCGGGCGTAGTTCCCGCGCTGTATGAACTTGTTCCCGCGCTCACCGAGCCTAACGAGGCCGTGCTGATATGCACTCCCGTCTACCATCCCTTCCGACACGCGGTGGAGGAATCGAAGCGCGAGCTTGTGTGCTGTGAGCTTATCGAAAGGGACAGAAGCTGCGACGTCGATTTTGAGGACTTTGAGCGCAAGGCGAAGCTGCCGAGCGTGAAGCTTTTCATACTTTGCAGTCCACACAACCCCGTCGGGCGTGTGTGGACGAAGGCGGAGCTTCAAAAAATGCTAAAAATATGCCGAGAAAACGGCGTTACGGTCGTTGCGGACGAGATTCACGGAGATCTAATTATGCCGGGCGTGAGCTACGTTTCAACCGGCACGCTCACGGAGGAGCTTGACAACCTTGTCATCTGCACCGCACCAAGCAAGACCTTCAACCTTGCGGGAATGCAGACCTCGAACATCATCATTCCGAACGCGGATTTGCGCAAACGCTTCAACGACGCGGCGGGATACCATTCCCTGAACGCCCTTGGGTATAAAGCCTGTGAATATGCATATAATCAATGCGAGGGCTGGCTTGACGAGCTGATCACGGTCATCGACAGCAATCGGGCGCTGGTCGAGGAGTTTCTGAAGGATAAGCTGCCGATGCTTATTCCGTTCAGGCTTGAAGGAACCTACCTCCTGTGGGTTGACTGCCGAAAATTGGGCATGAATCACACAGAACTTGAGAATTTTTTGGAGAACCGGTGTCAGCTGTTCTTCAACGACGGCTTCATGTTCGGCGAAGGCGGCGACGGTTTCGTCAGGATTAACCTGGCCTGTCCAAAATCTGTCGTAGAGGAAGCCTTAGAGCGCCTTTGTAACGGCATAAAAAATTGTCAATAAAGATGCAATTTATGAACTTTCTTCAAAATTCGCAGGCATCAAGCTTGACAATGATTTGGGATACTATTATAATGACTTTGTAATGGTGACGATATATACAGTTGTCACACAATTCTAACGTACTTCGTTGGGAGATTGAAGTGCGGAAAGGGGAGTATATATGAAGAGGAGTCGTACAATCGCTTGGATAGTAAGCCTTGCGTTGTTGTTGGCGTCCTGCAGCGGCCTCATTGCTACGTCGCTGGCGGATACCGTCGAATCTGCAGCCGGCGCTGGTGAAACCACCGAGTGCTTCTGCCCGGATCCCAATCCATGGCCCACCTGCCCGGAGGAACCGGAATGCCCCATCTATGTATGGCCGTGCATCCCGAGCTGCCCCATCGAGTGGCCCAGCTGCCCGTGCGATCCCGATGTTGATATCGACTTGGACATTGACGTAGATCCCGAAGTGGACATTGATGTTGACATCGATGTTGACATTGAGATAGACATCGAGATAGACATCGAAATCGATATCGATATTGATATCGACATAGATCCTATTCCGTGGCCGACTTGCCCGTGTGAGCCGTGGCCTACCTGCCCGTGTGAGCCGTGGCCTACCTGCCCGTGTGAGCCGTGGCCTACCTGCCCGTGTGAGCCGTGGCCTACCTGCCCGTGTGAGCCGTGGCCGACTTGCCCGGTAGATCCGTGGCCTACCTGCCCCTGCCCGTCCGGTGAGCCTCATCCCACCTGTGACCCGGAGCCGTGGCCTACCTGCCCGCCGATTCCGACACTGCCTCCCATTCCGACCATGCCGCCGATTCCGACAATGCCTCCGATTCCCACTTGGCCTCCCATCCCGACCTGCCCCTGCCCGACCGCAGAGCCGACAGCTGAGCCGACCTTAGAGCCGACCGCAGAGCCGACCGCCGAGCCGACAGCAGAGCCGACCGCCGAGCCGACAGCAGAGC
>Ga0209607_1000494_pt1 | contig 35399 bp, 32 predicted proteins | sample AD_UKC117_MetaG_FD_184413 | JGI IMG/M metagenome (GOLD analysis project Ga0209607, IMG submission 184413) | Active sludge microbial communities of municipal wastewater-treating anaerobic digesters from Hong Kong - AD_UKC117_MetaG (SPAdes)... | ecosystem: Engineered > Bioreactor > Anaerobic >... | reverse complement strand
GAGCCAACCTGGGGCGACCCCACCTACCGCGCCATCCCCAGCAACGCCGCCCAGACCGACATCGCCGTCAGCCACCTGCACCTCAACCCCGCCTTCGCCGAAGCCGATTTCAACGTCGTGCTACCTCTCAGCCGCTTTCAGGAATTGGCGACGCAGGGGGTGATTGGCGGACTGGCCGACGAAGCCTATTCGTTCATGGGTTTCCAAGGCTTCCCGCCGGACGCTTCCGCCTGGCAAACCACCTACGGCCCGGAAGTAGCAGCCAAATTCAAAGCCGCCGGAGTGGACTGCGTGCTGCTAACGCCTACCTGACCCGACTGCTGCATCAACGTGCCCGTGCTGGCGCGTACCCTGGAAGCAGCCGGTCTGGCTACCGTATTGGTGACGATGATGCCGTACTGGGCCGAGAAAGTGGGCGCGCCGCGCACGCTGGCCGTGGAATACCCGTTTGGCCAGACGCTGGGCCAGCCGGGCGACACCGCCGGGCAGATGCGGGTGATCCGGCAGGCGCTGGATGTGTTGGCAACGGCCGTTACCCCCGGCACCATTATCCACTCGCCCGAAGTCTGGCCCATCGAGCAAAAAGAAGCCTACAAAGCGTGGCAGCCCGCCGAACCCTCGCCCATCATCGCCGAACTGGCTCCCCGCTTCCGCGACATGCTGCGTAAACGCCAAGAATAGGACACGGATGACACGGATTTTTCCTGTTAAAAATCCGTGTCATCCGTCAAATCCGTGTATCTATTCAAAACTTTTTATCTTTCCCAATATGACTATTCACGTACACTTTTTACACGCGCCGTCCGAGTTTTTTTATGTGTTCACCGGGGAGGAGAAGGCGCTGCTAGAGCAGCAGCTTGATCCTGGCGTAACGGTGACCTGGGGCGAGCCGGTGCCGGAAACGGCCGTCATCCTCGTCGGCGGCCGCCCCACCCGCGAGCAGCTCAGTGGATCTGCCGTGCGCGCGCTGATCATCCCCTGGGCCGGGCTGCCCGGCGAAACCCGCACCCTGCTCGCCGATTTTCCCCACGTCGCCGTGCACAATTTGCACCACAACGCCGCGCCGGTAGCGGAAACGGCCGTTACCCTCCTCCTCGCCGCCGCTAAACTCACCATCCCCTACGACCAGGCGCTGCGTCAGGGCGACTGGCGGCCGCGTTACAGCCCACGCAAAGCCGTGCTGCTGGAGGGCAAAACGGCGCTCATCCTGGGCTACGGAGCGATTGGGCAGCGCGTGGCCCAATTGTGTCTGGCGCTGGGCATGACGGTGTTGGCGACCAAGCGAAACGTGGAAGATGGAGAAACGGCCGTACCCCTCTACCCGCCTTCCGCCCTGCCCGAGTTGCTGCCGCAGGCCCACGCCCTGCTCATCTGCCTGCCCTTCACGGAGGAGACCGACGGCCTGATTGGGGCGCGGGAACTGGCGCTGCTACCGCCGGGGGCGGTGCTGGTCAACATTGGGCGGGGCAAGATTGTGGAGGAGAAGGCGTTGTATGAGGCGCTGCGCGACGGCCGTTTGCACGCCGCCGGGCTGGACGTCTGGTACAACTATCCGGCCGATGAGAACGGCCGTGCCCACACCTTACCGGCCACCTACCCCTTTCACGAACTGGACAACGTGGTCATGAGCCCCCATCGCGGCGGGCAAACCCTGGACAGCGACCGCCTGCGCATGAGCCATCTGGCGAATTTGCTCAACCATGCCGCCCGCGGCGAAGCCATGCCCAACCGGGTGGAATTGGGCAAAGGGTATTGAGGCGCTCACTTCTCAAAGGTATACACCCGCAAATCGTTAAATTCCGCCAAATCCGTCTGCCGGTAGTGGGCATTCAGCCAATCCAACTGGGGATGAGACCGGCCGACCGCAGCGTATTCGGCGATGGCCAGATCAAAAATGACAAAGTAGATGCGCGGCTGGTTGGCAACGGCCGTGGCCAAATCCGGCGAGGCAAACAACCCCAGCGCTTCCTGCGTGGCATACGCCAGTGAATCCGCCGGACTGCCCGGCTCGTCGGCAATGAAGGCCATCGGCAAGTTCCGGTCGTAGAAATAGGTGGGGAAATAGGTCATTTTGTTGCTGTGGACGATGACGTCGCTGGCCGGGTCAGTGTGTTGGGCGAGGTAAACGGCCGTTTCCCCAAACGGCGAGCGGGGGAATTCAGCATACGTGTAATGGTTCAGCAGCGACGCCAGCGCAATCAGCCCGGCGAAGCCCAACACGCCCCAGCGAATCAGGCGCGGTGTCGTTTGACGCGTCAACAGCCCCGCCGCCAGCACGTAATAAGCCAGCGCCGACGGCAGCAAAGCCCGCACGATATACACCGGCCGGATTTGCGACACGCCAAACGCCAGCAGCGGCGGCAGCAAGGTCAGGCACACCAACAGGGCCACCGGCATGGGGAAAGCGCCCGCGGCGACCGTGCCCAATCGCCGGCCGCGCCGCCATTCCAGGGCCAAAATCACCGGGATGAACAGGCTGAAGGCGATTGCCAGCGGCAGCAGCCAGCCCGGCAGCGCCTGATTGTCGTAGGCAAAGTGGAAAATCAGGGTCGTTTGCAGCAGCGACACCAGATCAGGCCGCGTGACCCAATACGCCTGCTGGATTTTGTTGAACTGGCTGGGCAATATCGTCAGCCAGGGAGCAAACAATAGGATCATCAGCGCGTGGGCCAGAAATAACGGCCGTAAATTGACCAACCGCCGCTGCCGCCACCAGGCCCACAGCACCCACACATCCAGGCTGGCGATGAACAACGCGCCGAGATTGTGGGCGTACAACGTCACCGCCCCGGCAACGGCGAAGGCCGCCCACTGCCAGGGCTTGTGTTCCACCCAGGCGCGGGCAAAGCAGGTAGTGGCCGTCATGGCGGCGAAGCCAAGCAGGGCGTACATACGGGTTTCCTGGGCATAGTAGAGCGCGAAGGGGGCCACGGCCGTTGCCAGGGCCGCCAACAACCCGGCGCGCCGGTCGAACAAATACTGCCCCAGAGCGTACACCACCGCCACCGTCGCCACCCCCAAGGCCACAGACAGCGCCCGCACCGCTGCCGGAGACTGCCCCATCAGGCCCATCCAGCCATGCAGCAAGGTGTAATAAAACAAGGGATGCACGTCCGCGGCCGCGCCATCGGTCTGGGCGATGGTGCCATAGAGCATTGTCGCCAGGGGTTTTTCGGCGTAGAGCACGCTGAAGGCTTCGTCGTACCAGAACGGCCGTCCACCCAAATTGACCAGCCGCAGCCCAAAGGCCAACAAGACCACGCCCAGGATAGCCCAGCCGCCGGACCGGAGCCATTTACGGTTGGCGAACGTCATAAATCTTCACTCCGTCCTGATCGTACACCAGGCGACCGGGGGGGGTAACGGCCGTGTCCATGAGCGCCCGCTCATACGTGCCCACGTACACCAGGGTGATGCCCCAATCGGCCAGAAATTGTTCGCGCCAGACGGCCGTTGTCTCCGAATTCCAGAAGGTGACCAGATCGGCCAGTTTCTCCTCTATGTTCACCGTCAGGAAATACTGCCCGGCGAATACCCGCGCCGGGGCCTGGCCCGGCAAATAGTTTCCTACCGGGTAATTTGCCAGCACCACATCGTCGGCGGTAGTGTGGTCGGCCAACCAATCGATTGCCTGCGCGTCGGCTTCGGGGACAAAAAGTGGGTAATCGGAGCGCACCGCAGCCACCTGGGTCAGAAACAAAACAACCAGCAGCGTCGAGGGCAAGGTGAGAATCAAAACCAGGCGACGCAGAGATGCGTAGGGGTTGGCGGAAAGCCGCTGCCAGAAATTCTCGCCGCCGCGCTGCCACAGCCAGGGCAGCACAACCACCTCCAGGCCATATGCCGCCAGCGTACCCACAGGCACCACCACCGCCAGTAAAAAACGCCCGGTATACGGCACCGGCGCATACAGCATCGCCACCTGCACAATAGCCCACACCGGCACCAACAGATCATGCTTGTCGCGCTGCCAGCGCCAGCCGCCCACCACGGCCAGGGGAGCAATAAGCCCCCACGATACCAGCAGCGCTAACGGCGTAGGCGACGGAATGACGTTGTGCTGGACATGGGTAGCCGCCCAGAGCGGATCCCGCGTGGCCCCAAAGCCATAATAAAGCGCCAAAACCAGCGTGGGGACCAGGGCCAACCCGGCCAAAACAAAAAGACGCCATGAAATTTTTCGCTGCTGCCACATCAGGGCGAGTAGATAGACGCCAGTGACAGCAAATAAAAGAGGCATCTGGTAGGGGTAAGTCAATCCTAGCAGCAGGGCGGCAACGGCCGTTCCCCCCCACCAGCGCGTTTTGCCTGTCCTTACCGCCAAAAGCAGCCCTGTCATGAATAAAATGATGAGTCCCAAACCCAGCGCAAAATGGGGCGTGCCCATCAGCGGCATGATCACGCCCCATTCCCCCAAACCCAACTCAGGGATTTGCTTAAAGGGCGTGTCTGTCAGAATGGCAACCAACCAGCCAAAGCCGCCGCCAAATACAATGAAAAACCAGGCCGTGGCCTGCCAGCGGGCCTGCTGCGGCAGAACGACGCGCACCCAGGCCCAAACGGCCAGCAGCGTCACCAAGCCAAACACGAGCCGCGCCACGTGAAACCAGATCACGCCCTCACCGCCCACCCAGGCGGCCAGATGCCCCAGCAGCAAATAGATCAGATACATGAACTTGGGCGCAATGGCCTCTGGCGTGAACTGGAAAGCAAACAGCCAGTTCCCCTCCTGCCCCTGGCGGATGGCCGACAGATACACGCTGGTATCGTCGGGATTAATTAGGGTGGCGGTGAAGACCTGGCCGGGCGGGGTAACGGCCGTCACCCACAAATATGGCAGCGTCGCCAGGAATAGGGCCAGGAAAATCCAGAGGATCAGATATTTTGGGTTAAATGATGCATCTTTCATGGTTCAAATTGGTACAGCGTGTAGTTTTCGGGCCAGGTTTGCAGGGGCTGTAAATAATTTTTCCTAAATTCTTCCCACACCGCCAGGTCCGCCGCCGTCACCGGGTCGAAGCCCGTCTCGACGATGAACTGCAAACCGGCGTCGTACATCAGTACGTGGGTCACGCCGTCCGCCTGCCACGCCTGGGCGATCTGCGCCGCGTCGAAGCCCTGCGCCTGGGTCAAGCGCAGCCAGGTATCCAGGATGGGATCGGGCTGGCAGAAGACCTGGCAGTGGTAACTGCGCGCTTCCCACAAAAATTGCACGTGGGCGTCGGGCGGAAGCTGGTTAACGGCCGTGATCACTTCATCATACACCCCCAGCGTGCGCCCCAAGTAGTGGGCCGGACTTTCCAACCCCACCACTACCGGCAGCGGATTGAGCTGCCAAAAAGCCAACAACTGGGACACCAACAGCAAGATGAGCGTCAGACTCACAATCATGCGCACCAACCAATCGGCGGCCAACTGGGGCAGCTTCCAACGCTGTGTGCCCTCCAGAACCAACCCGCCCAGCAGGGTAAACAAGCCAAACGCCGGCAGCAGCAGCCGGATTTGCAACAGCAAGGCCGAACGCGCAATGCCCCACAACCACAGGCCATAAGCGGCCGCGGCAAACAACAGCAGCCAACCGCCCCAACGCTTTTGCGGCGACGTCAACCCAGCCCAAACCAGCGGCAGCAAAAGAACCAAGCCCAAAATGAACGGCCCAATCGTGCCGTCGAAGGCGTCCAGCGCCAGGGTGGCGTCCAAAATAGAGGCTTCCACCGGCGCCAGCAGCAGGCTGATAGGCGACGTGACCAACACGCCGGTTCCGGGGCGGTTGTACCACCAGGCACGCCAATCGTTCCAGTAGGCGGCTTTGGACAAGAAGAAAGGGTAGATGGGGTTGCCGGTGGTGAGCGTGTTTTCCAGCAGCCAGGGCAGAATGAGGATCAGAGCGACCGCGCCAACCAGGAGCAAACGACGCAGTACGGCCGTTACCCCATCACGCCGCACGTCCCACAGCAGCCCTACGGTAACGGCCGCCGGAATGGCAACGGCCGTATACTTGAGGCCGCCGCTAAAGCCAATCATCATGCCCAGGGCCACCAGCCAGCCGTTTTGGCGAGTTTGCCGCCAGCGGATGAAGGTATAGAAAACGGCCGTGGTATAAAACAGCAGCGTCACGTCGACGTAAGGCCAGGCCATCAGTTCCAAAAACAGGGGCACAGAGAGCAAAACGGCCGTGGCATACCAGGCCACGGATTCAGAAAACAGCCGCCGCGCCAGTTGAACCACCAGCGCCAGGGCCAGCAGCCCGTAACCCACATGAAACAACGCCGCTACGCCATCGCCCACCAGCAGCATGCCCAACGTAAACTGCATCTGCCCCAACAGTGGAAACCCTAACTGGGGGATGTCAAGTGGGTGAACAAAGCGCCCGGCCTCGATATACAGTTTAGGACCAACCAGATGGTAGGTCAGCGCATCCCAGGCCGTTACCGGCGCCAGGGCCATGATCCATACCAGCAGGAGACTGATGCCCGCATAAATCAGGATGATGCGCTGCAAATTGGTTTGCGGGCGCGGCCAGCCTACGTGGCGCAGCAGGCGGCCGGGCTGCCGCCTGCGCCGCCAGGTCAGCGCGGCCAGGGCAACAACCAGCAGCCAGGCAGCCCACGGCCGGAACAACCCGGCAAAACCCAGGAAAGACACGAGGATAGACAGCAGTCCCAACCCTAAGCCTGCCGCCAGGACCAATTGGCTGAGGGCGTCTTCTTCGCTGAGGCCCAGACGCGCCAACACCATGAGGCCGAGGCTGGCAGACAGCCAGGTGAGAATGAGCCAGACGAGGATGTTGAGGAGGGTTTGGGTAACGGCCGTTACCACCGCCATCGTAAACGGCTGATGGGCCCAAAAATAGCCGCCCGCCAACAGCCCCAGCCACAAAAACGCCGCCAGCGCAATAAGGTATCGTTTTGCGGATGTCAAGTGATCCCGTTGCTTCATGTTCCCAAAATTTTTCGTAGCCAGCGCATTCCTGAATTTTTTGCCAGGACGGTTCACGCCCAACAAGCCTCAAGATGCCGCCATAACCCCATCGACGGCGTTAAAATCCAAGGAGTGAACTGACAACAATGATCCAAAGGCCAATAACAGCCGCTATCATTTCTGCCGGCAAAGTCATCAGGGCCGCCAATGCACCTACCCAGGCATGGAGCAAGACATAGGGCGAGAGGCAGGGCGCCGCAGCCATGGCAAATTCCTTGCGCCGCAATCGTACCGCCGCCACCAGAAGCGCTAAACCTACAGGAATGGAGAGCGGCCACAAGCTGGCGTTCCACCATAACTCCACTTCTTGCCCCCAATCACCTATCCACCAACCATACAGCAGAAAAGAAACCAGCCAGGCGGCGCTTACCGGAGCGAACGTCTTGATCACGCCGCGCAATTTTCCGGCACGCCATGCTTCTACCAGAAAAAACAGTGCCACCCCCGCGCCAATCTGGGGCTTGATACTGAGAAAAAACAAAGCAATGGGTGGCGGCAAGACAAAACCCAGTAAAACGAATGCATCAATGTTGCCATTTAACAATGAATGTAGTACTGGCGGCGATAACAGGAAAAACAGCATGGTAATGGCCGTCGCGCCTAAACGGTAGGCCACATAGACAAAGAGGATCAGGTTCATCACCAAAAAGAACGCCCGGCCTAGCGCTTCCGGCAGCAGTGCCAGGGGCAGCATGGGCAGCAGTGTCCAGGGCGGGTTGAAAAAGCCACTGACCAAATAAGGAGAATGCCCACTGAGCATTTCTCGGGCTGCCGGCCGGAAAGCGAGGCGCCAATCGACCCCGGCAGGAAGCAAGGGCGAGATAACCAGCGTTAAGGCCACAGCGACCACCCCCAACAGGATGATGAGCAGTATTTGTTGACGGCCGTTCAAATTCTCAACACGCTTCACGATAACGCTTGAATACCCTCCATACCCAAAATGCCTGTAACCAATCTACCAAAGTCTAACAACAAACCCGGATGATCGCATATACCCATTGGTCCTAAATCCCAATTTTGCCAGATTGCCAGATTGATTGGATAGTGAGGCTTGCAATCGATTGGGTTTTGTTGTATTATTTCAACAATAGGTTTTGTTGTATTATCCCGCATCAGCTTTGGTCCGCCACAAAACAGGCACAGGTTCGACGAAATGATGGCCCAACCCGACCAATTTATCCGCATCCGCGGCACGCGCGACGGCCTGCTCATCGCCCTGAATCCGGGGCCATTTGCCGACCTCCAGGCAAACCTGGCGGCCGAATTGACGCAAAAAGAGGCCTTCTTTCAGGGCAGCCAGGTGACGCTGGATGTGGGCAGCTTGCCGCTGCGCCGCGAACAATTGGCCGATTTGCAGGATTTGTTGAGCGCCCACAAACTGGAATTGTGGACGGTGTTGGCCGAAAGCGACCTGACCAAAGAGGCGGCGCAAGCTCTGAATCTGGCGACACGGGTGGCCGGCAGCCAGACCGATTTAGAGGGACGGCCGTTATCCGCATCCACCTTCCCCGCCGATCACCACGATCCATCCGGCCCGCCCGCCGCCAACGGCCTGATCCTGAAAGAAACCTTGCGCTCCGGCCGCTCCATCTACCATGAAGGCCACGTTGTCGTCATTGGCGATGTGAATCCGGGCGCAGAAATTATCGCCGCCGGGGATGTGCTGGTCTGGGGGCGCGTGCGCGGGCTGGTGCATGCTGGCGCGTTGGGGGACGATACGGCCGTGATCTGCGCCCTAGCCCTCGCCCCCACCCAACTGCGCATCGCCGACCAGATCGCCATCCCGCCGGCCACCAGCCCAGACAAACTGCTGCCAGAAAAAGCTTCCATCCGCAACGGACAAATCATCGCCGAACCCTGGCAAATGAGATAGTGATCAGGTGCTCAAGTGTTCAGGTGAACTTGAAAACCCGCTCACCTGAATACCTGAACACAAAAACACACGGAGAATCCGATGAATTCTAAAGTCATAACCGTAACATCTGGCAAGGGCGGCGTGGGCAAAACCACGGTCACGGCCAATCTGGCCGCCGCCCTGGCGATGATGGGCAAAAAAGTCGTGGCCCTGGACGCCGACATCGGTTTACGCAACCTGGACGTGGTCATGGGTCTGGAAAACCGCATCGTCTACGACCTGGTAGACGTGGTCGAAGGACGCTGCCGCTTGCGCCAGGCCATGATCAAGGACAAACGCCAGCCTGAGCTGTACCTCATTCCGGCGGCGCAAACACGCGACAAAATGGCCGTCAGCCCCTCAGACATGATCCTGGTCTGCGACCAACTGCGTAAGGAAATGGACTACGTGATCATCGATTCGCCGGCGGGCATTGAGCGCGGTTTCCGCAACGCTATCGCCCCCGCCGACCAGGTGCTCATCGTCACCAACCCGGAAGTTTCGGCCGTGCGCGACGCCGACCGCATTATCGGCCTGGTGGAAGCTGAGGAGAAAGGCCCGGCCAAACTGCTGATAAACCGCCTGAAACCGGCCATGGTGGCCCGCGGCGACATGCTTTCGATTGAGGACGTGCTGGATATTTTGGCCATCGAACTCATTGGCGTCATCCCGGAAGACGAGTCGATCCTGGTTTCCAGCAACCAGGGCATGCCGTTGGCCATGAGCGGCGCGAACGGCGTCAGCGCCGGGCAGGCATTCCGCAACGTGGCCCAGCGTCTGGATGGCGCCAACGTGCCCATGCTGGACCTGACGTACAAAGCCGGTTTTATGGAACGGCTGCGTGATTGGCTGGCCGGTGGGAATTAGCAGCATCCAGGAGAGCGAGGAGGTAGTACCATGAGTTGGATCAACCGGTTTTTTGGTCAAAAAGAAAAAAGCGGCGCCGTCGCCAAGCAGCGGTTACAAATGGTCTTGATCCATGATCGCAGTGACGTCTCCCCTGGCGTATTGGACCAGATTAAGGACGACATTATCGAGGTGATAGCAAAAAGGTTGGCTATCGACACGGAACACGTGGAAGTCAACCTGACGCAGGAGGGGCGGGAGAGCTGTCTGGTGGCGGAGATTCCGCTGATCGCCAACGGCCGTTCCCGCACATAAGCCGGAGGCTGGCCCGTCTGCCAGTCTTCGGCTGTTTTTGCCCCAGCCTGTGAACATGAACAAATGCTGGGAAACGGCCGTTTCCCCTCGTCATCTCCCCCCAACCTGATTACAATGCCCGGTTATGAGTCTTAATCGCTCGACCTGGCGTCATTTTGACATCTGGCTGACGGCGGCTGTGGTGTTATTAACAGCCTACGGCGTCTTGATGATCCGCAGCGCTGTTACCGGCGCGCCGGCTTTGCAGCAGCACCCCCAACTGCAGTTGCAATGGGCCATCATCGGATTTGTGGTCATGCTCATCGTCGCCGCCATCGACTATCGCTTCCTCACCTCTTCCCACTGGTACATCTATGGCGCATTTGTCGCCTCGCTGCTGTTCGTCATCATCGGCGGGCAAATCAACAACGACGCGCGTCGCTGGATCAGCCTGGGCTTCATCGAAATCCAACCCTCGGAATTTGGCCGTATCTTCCTGGCCATCACCTTCGCCCAATTTTTGGCCGGGCGACGGCACCTGATGCACCGGTTTTCCAATACCATCATCACCCTGTTGTACGTTGGCTTGCCCACCGGCCTTATCTTTCTCCAGCCAGACCTGGGGATGTCGATCCTTTTCATGGTCATCTGGTTCGTGATGATCTGGTTGGCCGGACTGCCGCTGTCGCATTTTATTATCCTGGCGGTGTTGGGGCTTTCTACGGCCGTTGTCGTCTACCCCAACCTGGCTCCTTACCAGAAAGACCGCGTCACCACCTTTCTCAATCCCGAAGCCGCCGACCCCGAATCGGTCTTCAACGTTGATCAGGCCGAAATCAGCGTCGGCTCTGGCGGCCTGTGGGGCAAAGGCTACTTGCAAGGCACGCAAAGCCAGCTCGGCTTCCTACGCGTGCAGCACACCGACTTCATCTTTTCCATGCTCACCGAAGAAATGGGGCTGATGTTTGGCGCACTCCCGGTCTTGTTCTTGATGGGTTTTATTTTGCTGCGCATCCTGCGCGTCTCCCAGCTAACCCCCGATCCGGCCGGCAAGTACATGACGGCCGGCATCGCTGCCATCCTCTTCTTCCAAACCGTCGTGAGTGTGGGCATGAACGTGCGCATCCTGCCAGTGACCGGCCTGACCCTCCCCTTCGTCAGCTATGGCGGTTCGTCGCTGGTTACGTTGTTCATCGCCATCGGCGTGGTGCAGTCCGTGCTCATGCGCCACCGCAAGCAAGATTTCGGCTAAGCCGAGCGGTTTTGGGAGCTGTTAGCTCATAGCTATGAGCCATTAGCCGTCATCTGTCATCCATCACCCGCCAACTGCTACCCGCTGCCCGCCAAATCCGGTATACTCCCCGGCTGAAAACTCCAAAAGGTGATTAACTATTTACCATGACTGTTAGATTACGCTTTGCCCCCAGCCCCACGGGCTATTTACACATCGGTGGGGCGCGCACCGCCTTGTTTGGCTGGATGTTTGCCCGGCGTTTTGGCGGGCAGTTTATCCTGCGCATCGAAGATACCGACCAGAAACGCGAAGTCGCCGGCGCAGTGGAGAACATCATGGCCTCCATGCGCTGGTTGGGCATCGACTGGGACGAAGGCCCGGACGTGGGCGGCCCCTACGGCCCCTACGTGCAGACCGAACGCGCCGCGCTTTACCAGGAATGGGCGCATTGGCTGGTAGACAATGGCTACGCGTACAAATGTTTTGCCACGCCCGAAGAATTGGAAGAAATGCGCGTCGTCCTCCAGGCCAAAGGCGATATGTCCGGCTACGACCGCCGTTACCGTGACTATCCGGCCGAACAAGTGGCCGAATTAGAAGCGCAGGGCAAGCCGTATGTCATCCGCTTCAAAATGCCGCTGGATGGGGTGACGGTGGTGGAAGATATGATTCGCGGCGAAGTGACATTTGAAAACAGCCAGCTCACGGATTACGTGCTGCTGAAATCCAGCGGACTGCCCACCTACCACCTGGCGCACGTCATCGACGACCATTTTATGCGGATCAGCCACATCACCCGCGGCGACGAATGGTTGAGCACAGCCCCGCTGCATTTTCAGTTGTGGCAGGCGTTTGGCTGGGAACGGCCGTATTACGCCCACATGCCCGTCATCCTCAACCCCAGCGGCAAAGGCAAACTCAGCAAACGCACCCAATCCTTCGTCGATGGGCAGTGGCAGGTTCTGGTCCGCGTCGAGGAATTCCAGGAGCAGGGCTATTTGCCTCAGGCAGTCGATAATTTCATCGCCAACGTTGGCTGGTCATCGGGCGACGACCAGGAAATTTTCACCGTCGATGAGATCGTGCCGCGCTTCGACTTGCGCGACGTCAACCCCTCGCCCACCAGCCTGCCCTATGCCAAGCTGGACTGGCTCAATGGGCAGCATATCCAGCAGATGGACCCGCTGGACCTGGCCAAAGCCATCAAGCCTTTTCTGGAAGCGGCCGGCTACGAGGTCAACGTGGAGGCGCTGCTGGCCGTCGTCCCGGCCATGCGCGTGCGCCTGAAGCGCCTGACGGAAGCAGCCGACTTCCTGCACTTCCTCTTCGCCGACGATGAGCCGTTCGCCCTAACCGTCGACGACCTGACCCACAAGCAGCTGCCGCTGGAAACGGCCGTATCCGGCTACACCCAGGTCCGCGACTTCGTTCTGGCCACCTCCACCTACGACCTGGAAACCATCAGCCAGCGCGTAACCGAAATTGGCGAAAGCGTCTCCACCAGCGGCAAAGCCGGGCCGTTCCTGGGCAAGCTGCGTCTGGCCGTTACCGGGCAGCAAGTCTCCCCGCCGGTGTTTGAATCGATGCTGGCCCTGGGGCGGCAGCGCACCGCCGCCCGTTTGAGCCAGGTTTTGCAGGCGCTGGCCCATCCTTGACCTGCCCCGGCTTGCCCCAACAACTTAGGGCTAACAGCTTCTTGCCCCGCCTTGTTCCTTTTGGTACAATGCAGCCCGTTCGTTGAGGGATAGTTTAACGGCAAAACAGCGGACTCTGACTCCGTCGTTCCTGGTTCGAATCCAGGTCCCTCAGCCAGAGAAAAAGAGGCGGTGACGATAATCACGGCCTCTTTTCGTTTCTTTGATGCTTGTTTCTCATATTTGAAAGTATTAGGAGTCATGAAGTTGCTCTGGCCGCCTCCCAACCCCCAGGAATGCTCCCCCGACGGATCCAGTGGCGGCACGATGATGACACCGGCCGCAGCAGCCCTTCAAGTGATTGGCGCTTAAGAATATTAACGGCCGTTTTTAACCTTTTACGTTGTACCTTCCAGAGAGTCCGATCCGCAGGGAAAAGGTAATTGCCAAGCATGCCACGTTGCTTTATGATTGATTGTCGTGAAAATCTGCTCTGGTGCATCCCCAAATACGAGCCTGGTTGAGGCTCATATCCGCTTTTCTGCTCGATGATGACGAGTTCGTGCGTAACAGGTTATGAAAAATTTGGATAGCTAAGGAACAAGACATGGAAAAAAAGCCCAATATATTGGTTATAGTGACAGACCAGGAATATGCTCACCAGGCGCTGCCGGCCGGCGTGACGATGCCCAACCGAGATCGCTTGCGTTCCAGGGGCGTAACCTTTAATCATCATCAGGCCACGACGTCCGTATGTACGCCCTCGCGTTCGGTCATGTGGACCGGCCAGCACACCTCCTTTACGCGCATGTTTGACAACACGAATTTTGCCTGGATCGAGGACATGCGCGCCGATCCGGAGACGCTGCCCACCATCGGCCATATGTTACGCGAACTTGGGTATTACACCGCCTACAAGGGCAAGTGGCATGAATCCGAGTTTGCGGAGGGCAACACCAAGGACGCGATGGAGCCCTTTGGCTTTGCCGATTTTCAGGAATGGGGTGACGCTTATGGCGCGCCGCTCGACGGTTTCAACAAAGATCCGATGACGGCCGTCGATGCTGCTGACTGGTTGACGAACCGCGCGCCAGAGATCGCCCACTCTCAACCCTGGTACCTGGCCGTGAATTTCATCAACCCCCATGACATCATGTACTTTGACACCGATGCCGATGAAATGGTCCAGGTGCGCGGTATGTTCCCCATTTTTGATGCGCCCGACACGCCGCTCTACCAGCAGCGCTGGCCCACCACTCTCCCCGCGTCATTCTTCGACGATCTATCTGGCCAACCACAGGCCGTCCGGAATTATAAAATCTCGTGCGACAAGGGGTACGGTCAAATCCCAATGGCGCGGCGGGACATGTGGCACAATCACGTCAATTATTACATCAACTGCCTGATCGACGTGGATCGCCACATTGGTACGGTGCTGGATGCGCTGGAAGCGAGCGGGCAGGCCGCCAATACTGTCATCATTTTCACCTCGGATCACGGCGAAATGGCCGGGGCCCATCATTTGCGTCAGAAAGGCAGCGTGGCTTTCAAAGAAACGTTGAACGTGCCGCTCACGATTGTAGATCCTCGGCAGCCGGGGGGCGTCAGAACGGAGGCAGTGGGGTCGCATCTCGATCTGGTGCCGACGACCCTGGCGTATGCCGGCCTGTCGGAACAGGAACGCGCGCAGCGCTATCCCTTCCTCAAAGGCCACGACCTATCCGGCATGGTGGCCCAACCAACCTCTGACGGACCGCGCGGCAGCGCCACCGCGCCTGGCAGAGGCGCTCTCTACACCTACGATATGATCGCCACGATTGACGGCGAGTGGCTGGTGCGCAATGCGCCCATGATCATGGACGCCGCGGCCGAGGCCGCCAATTTGGAGTTCCAGCGTGGTACGGAAGAGTTTCTGGGAATCGTCAAAGAGATCGGCACGCCGGACATGGAGAAACGAGAACTGTTCCGTGGGGTCTTCGACGGCCGTTACAAACTGGTCCGCTACTTTGGTCTGAAGCATTACAACTTGCCGCACTCCCTGGAAGAACTGCTGGCCAATAATGACGTGGCTCTTTACGACACACGCTTAGATCCTGAAGAAATGAACAACCTGGCTAACCCCAATAATCCCCATTACGATGAAGCCTTGCTCACAACGATGAACGCCAAACTGACCGCCCTCATTCAAGCCGAAATCGGCGAAGACAACGCCCTGCTGACATTACCGAGTTAACATCTCCCCTGAAACCAGAGAAGCAAAGCTTGAAGAAATAATGTTTACCCTTAAAATTTTGCGGCGGCTTTTTTGTTTTAATCCATTTGGAGGCTAACCATGGCTCTAGTTCGCGAAGGGAAAAAAGCAGTCCTGCTGATTGTCGACGTGCAGGTTGGCGTCATGCGCGAGGCCTGGCATGCGCCTGAGGTCATCGCCAACATCGCCCAGGCAGTCGAACAAGCGCGCGCCGGGGGTATGCCGGTTATCTGGGTACAGCACTCAGACGACGAACTGGTCTATGACACTCCTGATTGGCGTTGGGTTCCCCAATTATCCCCGGCTGACGATGAAGTGCAGATCCACAAGCATTTCAATTCATCATTTGAGCAAACGTCCCTGGAAAATACCCTGGCGGACCTTGGCGCGACCCACATCGTGCTGGCCGGCGCAGCCACGAACTGGTGCATTCGGGCCACGGCGTATGGCGCGCTAGATCGGGGTTATGATCTCACGCTGCTGAAAGATGCGCATACGACGGAAATCATGGAGTTGGGGAACGGCGTGATCATCGAAGCGGCAAACATCATCCGCGAGCTTAACGTGGCGATGACCTGGCTGAGCTATCCGGGGCGTGTAAACAGCACCGCTGCTGTTGCGGAATTCGATTTTGCTGCCGGCGGAAATGTGGTGTAATCAAACTTGCGCGCCCCACATATGGGGCGTTGTGGCCTGCTGCCGGGATGGCGGTAGATTTCACGGCCGTTTCCATGCTTGAAAAACCCGACATCGCTGACGAAACGATCATCACTGGCATACAATTAAATTACGGCCTGACAATCCACCACCTGGCGTTTCTACCGCTGGGCGCGGACGTGAACACGGCCGTTTACCGCCTGCACACTCCCGAAGACACCCTCTACTTCCTCAAACTCCGGCGCGGTCCATTCGCCGAGGTCAGCATCATCCTGCCCCGGTTCCTGCACGATCTGGGTATCGAGCAGATTATCGCTCCGCTGCCCACCCGCGCCGGGCAGCTTTGGACGGCGATGGAAGGGTACACGGCCGTTCTCTACCCCTTCATTGCCGGTGAAGATGGCTACCACGTCGCCCTGCCCGACCGGCAGTGGGTGGCATTTGGGGCGGCGCTGCGGCGGGTGCATACGGCCGTTCTCCCGCCCCACATTCTGGCGCACATCCGCCGCGAAACCTACCCGGCTACATTCCGCACGGCCGTGCGCGGCTTTCTGGCCCAGGTAAACCGGGAAGAACCGTTTGTGGACGCCATCGCCGCTGAATTGGCTGCCTTTTTGCGTGCCAGACAAGACGAAATCGAGCATCTGTGCCGCCGCGCCGACGACCTGGCGCACCGGCTCCAGGTCCAGCCACCGGAACTGACCATTTGCCACGCCGACATCCACGCCGGCAACCTCCACATCACGCCTGACGGCGCTTTTTTCCTGGTGGATTGGGACGAAGCGCTTTTGGCCCCCAAAGAGCGCGACCTCATGTCCATCGGCGGCGGTTTGATGGGGGGCTGGCGCAGTGCAGCGGAGGAAACGGCCGTTTTCTACCAGGGGTATGGCGCTGTGCCGCTCAACGCGGCCGCCCTGGCCTATTATCGCTACGAACGCATCATCCAAGACATCGCCGCCTACTGCCAGGAACTTTTGCTGACGGCCGTCGGCGGCGAAGACCGCGCCCAATCGCTGCATTATGTTAAATCCAACTTCGCGCCGAATGGCACCATTGCCCAGGCGCAGGCGGCGGATGCCCGATAGGACCCATCGTGAAGATCGGTCCAATTTATTGCCAACGGCCGTGAACCAGACTATCTTTACCCCATGATGACCTGTCGACCCGGCTGCGGTGCGTGCTGCATCGCCATCTCCATTTCTTCCCCGCTTCCCGGCATGCCCGATGGCAAACCGGCCGGCGTGCGCTGCGTCAACCTGCGGCCGGACAACACCTGCCGTCTGCACAACCAGCCCAACTACCCAGCCGTCTGCCGCAACCTGCGACCCTCGGCGGAAATATGCGGCAGCACCTTTGCCGAGGCGATGGTTTACCTGACCGAATTAGAACTGCTCACACGCCCCTGACCGGAAACGGCCGTAAACGCCCTCTCGCCGGCTCAAAAAAGGACCGGCAATCCCTTGACGATCTGGCCATAATCTCATAAATTTCTGTCACTTCACGCGGAAACCTGTCACAGAAAAATGGTGACATCTGGCAGATGACAAGCACCCCTTATAGACGGTATCTTCGTGGGGAAATCGCAATCCATCCCAGGAGGCAGAATGGCCAAGAAAGTGTTCGATCAGAAGAAGAAGACGAAGAGCCGGCCCAATCAAAACAAGGGCTACAGCGGCAAGAAAAGCGCCAACAGCAAGCAGGCCGCCAACGCATCGTTCGGTGACAAGGTCCGCGGCTACTGGCAGAAAATTTTCAAGTAATACTCATCGACTTACCTCCGTATCTGGACTGGCGGTTTCCCAAGACCGCCAGTCCTTTTTTTATTAGGGCACGGCCGTTTCAAACTCCCGGCCATCCTGATCACAAATCAACTGGATCACATTTCGCCCGGACATCGCCACGATGGGCACGCTGCCGCCCGGCTCCACCCACTGCCCGGCCATGTAAAAATTCGTCAGGTTGGGCAGAGTCTTGCTCATGCCTTTCACCATCATCATCATCGTTTTGTCCGTAAGCAGCCAGCCGCAGGTGGACCCCAGCCAGTTGCCCGTGTAGCGCTCGTAGCTGAGCGGCGTGGCGACGTCTTTCACTTCGATGTCGGCGCGAATGCCGGGGTATTGGGTTTCCAGAAAGTCGATGAGGATGTCGGCTACCTGGAGCTGTTCGGTGTCGTAGAGGCGACGGCCGTAAATGCGCTGCCAGTAACCGTAATTGCTCTCCAGGGTCAGATGCAGCACCGATTTGCCCGCCGGAGCCAGGCTGGGATCAAAGCAGAAATGTTTCACGGCCACGGCCGTGCGCTCTTCACCGGCCAGCAGCAGGGGTTGGTCCAGCAGGTACGTCGTCCAATGCGGCTGCGCCGACAAGTCGCGGTTTACCCCCAAAGCCACCAAAATTTGCGAATGGATGGGCAAATGGCCGTCGTAGAGCTTGCGCAATTTCGGCGTCACGTATTCTTCGCCTAGCATGTCGAACAGGGTGCCGCGCCCATCGGCCGCCGAAATGACGTAATCGGCCCGGTGGACTTCGTCGTTGTAGAGGCGCACGCCAACGGCACGGCCGTTTTCCACCAAAATTTTCTCCACCTGCGCCTTGTACATAATCTCGCCGCCCAAATCCAGGAAACGCCGCTCGATAGCCTGCGCGAAGGCCAGCGACCCGCCCGCCGGGAAACCGGCGTTGCCCGTGGCCATATACGCCAGCACCGACATGCCCACCATCACCGGGATGTCTTCCCAGCCAAACATCAACGAAAAAGCGCGGCACAGCAGCGGATCGGAAAACTTTTGGGCAAATTCGCGCGCGGAGGTCATGCCCCATTTTGCCAGGGGCACGGCGTAGGGCACGATTTTGCGGTTAAACTCCAACCAGTCGGCCGGATTCATGAGTTCGCGCGGTTTCTTCTGCATCAGAGCCATGTCGAACTGTTGGAACTGGCGCACGCCGTCACAGAAGCTCTCAATGAGATCGGCGGCGGCGGGGGAAAGGCTTTTCATGTGCGCTTCCAGCCGATCGGGGTCGGCATAGGCGGTGAAGGCACGGCCGTTCTCATCCACAATCGTCATGAACGATTCGTGATTGATGATCTCCCGCCCCTGAATGGCTCCCAATTCCTCCCACACCCGGTAAAACGGCTGCCCGGGCGCGGAACCAAACAGATAGTGGATACAGCCGTCGATGACGTACCCCTGCCGCTCCCAGGCCGTGCACAGGCCGCCGGGAATGTCGTGCAGCTCAAAAATCCGCGCCCGGTAGCCATTCATTTGCGCATAACAGCCCGCCGCCAACCCGGCCACCCCCGCCCCGATGATGATGATTGTCTTGTCCATGTCATCCGCCTCCATTCCTGAAGTGGCCGCGAGAAAAATCAGATGCGGCCGATTTTCGCTGATAAACCCTTTAAAAATCCGCGCCAATTCGCCCCATCCGTGAAAATCCGCGTCCCATTTTCAAACTAACCTGCCGTTCGTTAGCATTATCGTTGATTGGAGAATGGGGGGAAACGGCCGTTCATCACCCACCGCCACGCCAATTGTCACTGACTCTCTCTGACCAGGTGGCCAGGTAATTAGGTGATCAGGTGATTAGGTGACCAGGTGATTAGGTGATTAGGTGAGGGAGTGACATTCCTTCACCTGGTCCCCCTGTCACCTGGTCACCCCCTCACCCCTTCACCCCCTCACCCCTTCACCCTCTCACCCCTACACCCCCTCACCTCCACAGGCACAAATGCGCTACAATCCCGCCCATGAGCCTCTGGCCCTTCACCCTCATCCTGCTTTCCACCTTCACCCACGCCTGGTGGAACTTCCTGGCCAAACAAGCCGACCAGAAAGACATCTTCCTCGGCCTCAGCAAATTTGCCGAGGTGCTTATTTTTGCCTTACCCTTCTTGTGGATGGTGACCCGGCACGGCTTTGCTGCGCCCGGCCATGAGGGGCACGTCTGGCAGTACGTACTCGTTGCTTCCCTGCTGATTTTTGCTTACTACATTTTTCTGGCCCAGGCCTACAAACGTGCGGATCTATCCGTCGCCTACCCCATCGCCCGCGCCAGCGGCCTGTTTCTGCCGTTCCTGGCTTACCTGTTCCTGGGCGAAACCGTTGATGGCGTGGGGGCCACGGCCGTTTCTCTGGTTGTCCTTGGCGTGCTGCTCATCCCCCTGCCCTCCTTCCACCGCGCCGACCTGCGCCGCATGGCGGGCCACCTGCGCCAGCCCGGCGTCTTGTTCGCCCTGCTGACCGCTTTCACCGTCGCCTGTTACACCCTGTGGGACAAAACGGCCGTGGCCCACATCAACCCTTTTGTCTACTACTACAGCTACACGGCCGTGTCCAGCCTGCTTTACGTCGTCTTATTGAGCCGTTTCCCCCGCCCCCAAATCCGGCACGAATGGCAGCGCCACCGCCGCGCCATCGTCCTCGTCGCCGTGCTGGATGTGTTTACTTACGTGATGGTGCTCTATGCCCTGAACATCAGCAAAGCCACCTACGCCGGCACACTGCGCCAGTTCAGCCTCGTGGTAGCCGTCTTCCTGGGCTGGCGTTTCCTCGGCGAGCCGCTGCCGCCGCCCAAACTTGTGGGCGTAGCCCTGCTCATCGGCGGCGCGGCCCTCATCCTCGTCGCCCGCTAAATTTTGGCCTGCACAAACAATGAGAAACCATCTGGCAGCCAGTCGGATGAGTAGATTTTGACACACGGATAATACGGATTGAACGGATTGGCACGGATTTCTGATGATTTATCTGTGAAAATCCGTCTAATCCGCTAAATCCGTGAACCTATCTTGGGTTTCTGAATCATCCGTTAGGGAAATTTGCGATAAATCTCCCGGCGATGCAACACACGCTGGAACTCAACAAGCTGCTCATGGGCATCGATAAACACCCCAATCCGATAATCGCCCACACGAATTTTATAATAGCTCGGATACCCAACTAACTTTTGCGTTTTCCCGGCCAAAAAGGGGTCTTCTTGAATGTCTGCCCCAAAAGCGATGGCTTCCACCCGCCCTCGCACGTTCCCTGGTAAATTTGCCATCTCTTTGAGGAACGTGCGTTTATACTGCACCTGCCAGCTCATGCTCAGGCTTCCGACAAGTACGCTTCATACGCTTTCCGGGCATCCCCACCCGATAGCGTTTCTTCATCGGCCACTTCAGCCATCAGCTTGCCCAAGCGCTCGTCTTCGGTGAGTTCTTCAAGCAGTTGGCGCAGGACTTGCCAGCTATGTAAATCCAACAAGACGGCCGTTTGCCGGCCATCTTTATCGACCACATACTGAGCGGTGTCTAAAATATCTGTCACACTCATCGTAACCTCGTTTCAAACATGATAAGCATAGTATAGCATACGGGGCGCACAGCCGTTCCTATTCCCCAGCCGCCGCCAACGCCTGCGCCGTTTGCGGGTCCAGCGCCAGCAGGGAGCCGCCGCCAGTATTCAGCAGCAGCTTGTCGCCCACGGCCGTCGCCCACATATCCCCCCAGCCGCCAGACCGTGTACCGCCGGTAAAAAGGTGGGTTAACACGGCCGTTACCCCATCCACAGCAAAAATTTTCAGTTCGCGGCCCGCCCCGGCCGGGCCTTGCGCCGCCAGAACCAGACCATCGCCCACCGCCAGCAGCGTCACGTCGCTGTCTAACTGACCGGTGTAGGCGCGTTCCCAGCGCACCGTGCCGTCTGCGTTCAGGGCGATAAGACGGCGGTCGGCGGGGTGGGCCAGCAGCAGGCCGCCGCCCGGCAGGGCCACGGCCGTTTGCCCCCGCAGCGCCGACGTAGGCAGCGGCAGCGCCAATTCCGGCGTGCCATCGGCCAGTTGATAAACCCCATCGGTCCCAATCAGCCAGGTGGCGCTGCCGGAAACCACCGGATAGCCGCTGAAATCGGCTAATTTTTGCGGCGAATTGGCGGCAGTGAGGGCCCACACAGCGCCCTCGCTGCCGGTGGTTGCCACCAGCAAGCCTTCGTCGGTGGCCGCATGGGCCGACGGCCGTGCGCCCACGTCTGCCTGCCACAAGATCGCGCCATCGGCCAAAGCCCAGAGGCGCGTGCCCAATCCGGCCACAACGCCGCCGCCCGGCAGCGGCCACAGCGCCGGCGCGCCGTTGACGCCCAGGTCAGCTGTCCAGACGGGCTGCGCCTCCGGCCAGCGGAAGGCGCGCACCTGCCCGGCGCGGTTGGCGGCAATGAGCCAATCGCCAGACAGCACGGCGCTGTTGACCGCTTCACCATCCAGGCGCAGGGGTTGGAAACGGCCGTCGCCCAAGCCCACCGCCGCGATCTGCTCGTCGGCCAGCAGCAGGAACGTATTCTCATCGGGCTGGCCGATGGGGATGAGGCCGGCAGGGAGAAACGGTCGTAACCACCCCACGCCCGGCGCGCCGACCATGCGCTCGTTCCAAATGGTTTGCGAGGGCGGCAGCCAGCCGGCCGTGGTCGGGTCTTCGGGCCAATAACCCGGTCCCGGCGCATAGGGCATGTGGGTGCGTATTTCAAAGTGCAAGTGCGGCGAGGTGCGCGGCTTGCCGATGTTGCCCACCGTCTGCCCGCGCTGCACGCAGTCGCCCGGCTGTAACACCACGGAGGGCGGGTCGAGGTGGCCGTAAAAGGAGTAGAAGGAACGGCCGTCGGCGAAGATGTGCTCGATGATGACCACGCCCTTGTCGCGGTTCCAGCCCTCCGGTTCAGCGTACATCACCCGGCCGTGGCCGATGCTGTATACCGGCTTGCCCAGACTGGAGCCTTCGCCCGGGGCGCGCCAATCTTCCCCGGCGTGGTATTTGCCGTACCGGTCGCGGAAGACGCCAAAATCGCCGCCGCCCCGGCTGACGTTCAGCGCGTCGGGGGGATCAATCGGAAAATCCAGAACGTCCACCACGCCGCAAGAGGCGGCGCGCTGCGGCGCGGGCAGATTGGCTAACTGCGCGGCGCGGGGATTGCCGGTGATGGTAAGGGGCACGGCCGTTGCCGTGGGCGTGGGGCTGGGCGATGGGGTGAGGGTGGGCACGGCCGTTTGGGTCGCGGTAGGCGTAGCAGTTGGCGCAGGCGATGGCGTGGTGGTGTTTGTGGCCGTCGGCGTCAGGGGCGCAAGCTGGCTGCTGGCTGGTGGATTGGACTGCTGGCAGGCGGTGACCCAGGCCAGGATGAGGAGGAGAAGGGCGACGGCCGTTGGCTTTTTCGTCCACAAATTCATGGGGCTATTGTACGCCGGGCCTCTGCGCCAGACGATTAACGTTGCCGTAGAAATACGAGACGCCCCGGCGGGGCGTCTCGTTGGGACAGGCGCAGATTGGACCAATCTCCAAGATTGGTCCAATCTTATCTGGTCAAGCCGTTAGGCGTTGGAGGAGGGGGAAGTGGTTGCCGGGGCGGCGGTGTCCGGGGTCGTTGTGCTGTTCGGGGCTGTGGCGGGGTCGCAGTTGCCGGGGGCAAACCCGCCGGGGCCGCCGTGCCCACCGTGCCCGCCATGTCCACCGCGCGGACCGCCGAAACCATCGAAGCCAAAGCCACGGCCGTTAGCAGCCAGCGCGTCAGCCTGCGCCTGGGTGATGACCCCAGCGGCGACCGCTTGTTGCACGGCGGCGTCATGGACTGTCTGCACGGCCGTCATCAACTCTGCCTGGGTCAGACCAGAAGCATCCACCAGGTCTTGCACGGTGTGGGCCTCTTTGGCGGCCTGAAATTCTTCCACAGTGACGCCCAGCGCCTCGGCCATAATCGCATCTTCATCCACGGCGGCGCGCAGCGCCTGGGCGGCGTTCATCAGGTCCGCCTGCTCCTGGGTAATCAGCCCTTCGTCAACCGCCTGCTGCACCCCGGCGGCGCGGGCCGCTGCCTGGGCCGCCTGGAGTTCTTCCACGGTGATGCCCAAAGCGTCGGCCAGGTAGGTGTCGCCGTCAGGTCCGGCCATGTCGTGGCCGCGGCCGCCAAAGCCAAAGTCGCCGCGGAACCCCATTTCGCCGTTGAGCAGTGCATCGGCCTGTTCCTGGGTCAACAGGCCATCGGCGACAGCCTGTTCGATGCGCGCTGTGCGGGCGGCGTCCTGGGCGGCTTGCAGCTCGTCGGTGGTGATGCCCAGGGCCTCGGCCAGGAGCGCCTCGTTGTCGATGCCCAGCCCACCATGGCCGCCACGGCCGTCGAAGTCGGGCATTTCACCGCGGAACGGCCGTACCAGCGCCGTGCCGTCTTGTGTCGTCTCGCCGGGCACGGCTTCCGGGGTAGCTTCCCCTTCGCCGTTGGTCTGGGCATAGACGGCAAACCCGCCAAACACCATTGCCAGGGCGACCACGCCGCCCAACACCATATAAACTAATTTTTTAACCATTGTGTATCTCCTTGTACTGTGAATCTTGACGCCTCTGTGGGCGGAGGCCAACCATTGGCCTCAAACAATCATGCCCCTAAGATACCCAGGAGTTATTCAGAAATTGTTAAGAGCGGATTGAGATCTCATTCAGGTTGCCTGAGCGGCTGATGAGCGGGCTTGGCCGGTGGATCATGTGCAGAGTCACCGGCCCTCGGTTATAATCCTGCGGGTTGGGCGATACGGCCGTTATCCGGCCAGCATCCATGTAGACCAAATTCTAGGAAAGGAAAAGCACCACAATGGCAAATATAATTATTGTAGTCATGGGTATTGGCCTGTTGATCGCCATTCCAGCCGCCATCATCCTGTTTTTTCTCAATCGGGCCAACAGCGGCAAAAAAGCCACCTTCGACCAGTTCGTCTTGAAAGCCGAAGTCACCGACAAGGGCATCTCCGTACCGGCTTATTTATTCAAAGGGGCGAAAGAGGTGGAAATGTACCAGGGCGAAGCCGGCGTCTTGATCAAAATCGTCCAATCGGAAGAAACAAATCATTAGCCCACCAACGGAATCTGACCATGAGTGAAGAAACAACGACTTCTAACTTTATTACCAACATCATCGACGAACACATGGCAAACGGCCTTTTTCACGGCCGTGTCCATACCCGCTTCCCCCCAGAACCAAACGGCTACCTGCACATCGGCCACGCCAAGTCCATTTTGCTCAATTACGGGCTGGCCCGCGCCTACAACGGCAAGTTCAACCTGCGCTTCGACGACACCAACCCCCTCAAAGAAGAGCAAGAATTCATCGACGCCATCACCGAGGACGTGCGTTGGCTGGGCGCCGATTGGGAAGATCGCCTGTTTTACGCCTCCGACTACTTTGAGCAGCTTTACCAATGGGCCATCCAGCTCATCCACGACGGCAAAGCCTACGTCGACGACCTGACGGCCGAAGAAATCCGCGAATACCGTGGCACGCTGACCGAGCCGGGCAAAAACAGCCCCTACCGCGACCGTTCCGTCGCCGAAAACCTGGACCTGTTCGCCCGCATGAAAAAAGGCGAATTCCCCGACGGCTCACGCGTCCTGCGCGCTAAAATCGACATGGCCTCGCCCAATATCAACTTCCGCGACCCGGTGATGTACCGCATTTTGCACGCCGAACATCCGCGCACCGGCAGCGAATGGTGCATCTACCCCATGTATGATTGGGCCCACGGCCAATCCGACTCCATCGAAGGCATCACCCACTCCATTTGCACGCTGGAATTTGAGGACCATCGGCCGTTGTATGACTGGTTTGTGGAGAACCTGGGCATTTACGGGCCGCAGCAAATTGAGTTTGCCCGCCTGAATCTCACTTACACCGTGATGAGCAAGCGCAAGCTTCGCCGGCTGGTGGAGGAAAAGTTCGTCGATGGCTGGGACGACCCGCGGATGCCCACCATTCGCGGCCTGCGTCGCCGCGGTTACACGCCGGAAACCATGCAAAAATTCGCCGAGATGATTGGCGTGGCCAAATCGAACAGCACGGTGGAGATCGAAATGCTGGAGCACGTCCTGCGCAACGATTTGAACCAGTTTGCGCCGCGGGCGATGGCAGTGATACGGCCGTTAAAACTCATCATCGACAACTACCCCGAAAACATGGTCGAAGAGTTCGAGGTGCCCACCCACCCGCAGGACAAAGACAACACCGAAACCCGCGTCGTGCCCTTTTCGCGCGAAATCTACATCGAACAAGAAGATTTCCTGGAAAACCCGCCCAAAAACTTCTTCCGCCTGGGTCCAGGCCGCGAAGTGCGCCTGCTAGGCGCGTATCTGGTCACCTGCGACACGGCCGAGAAAGACGCCGACGGAAACATTACCACGCTGCACTGCACATATGATCCGGCCTCGCGGGGCGGCAATCCGAGCGACGGCCGTAGAGTCAGAGGCACCATCCACTGGGTCTCCGCGCAGCATGCCGTCACCGCCGAGCTGCGCCTCTACGACCGCCTCTTCACCGACCCCTTCCCCGACAACACACCGGAAGGCCAGGATTTCACCGTCAACCTGAATCCCGATTCGCTGGAAGTGCTGACTGGCTGCCAACTGGAACCCAATCTGGCCGAAGCCCAGGTTGGCGACCGCTTCCAATTTATGCGCCAGGGCTACTTCGTCGTCGACAAAGACAGCACACCCGACACCCTCATCTTCAACCGCACCGTCGGCCTGCGCGACACCTGGGCAAAGGTGAAGAATAGTTGATAGTTGGGAGTTGCTAGTTGATAGGGGAAACTCCCCATTAACAACTAGCAACTTCCCACTAACAACTGCCAACTACTCATGAAACGTTTTATTCTCGTCGCCGGCAACATTGGGGCCGGGAAAACATCGCTCACCGAGCGCATTGGCGCCCGCCTGGGCTGGCGCACCGGTTACGAATCGGTGATGGACAACCCGTACCTGCCCGATTTTTACGGGGATATGGCGCGTTGGTCGTTTCATTTGCAAGTCTTTTTCCTGGGCCACCGGGCGCGGCAGCACGTGGAATTGTTTGAGAAACCAGAGTCGGCTATCGCCGATCGCAGCATTTATGAGGATGCTTACATCTTCGCCCGGGCGCTGCATCACATGGGCAATCTCAACGAACGCGACTACCAGGCCTACCGCCAGGTGTACGAATTGGTTGTCGCCGGTTTGCCCGCCCCCAGCCTGCTGCTGTACCTGCAATGCCCGGTCCCGGCGCTGATGGATCGTATTCACCGCCGCGGCCGCGAAATGGAAAGCGGCATCACGGCCGATTATCTGCAACTGCTGGAAACTTTCTACGATGAGTGGCTGAACACCTTCGACCTTTGCCCGGTACTGACCATTCCTACGGCCGATCTCAATTTTGTGCAAAAGCCGCGCCACCTGGACATTGTGGTGGAGCGTATTCAGGATAAATTGGCCGGGAAAGAGTCGGTGATTTTTCCGGATAACGGCCGTTAACCACCCCCCATCTATGCCTACTTCTCCCCACCTTCTGCAACAACGTCTGGATGACATCGGCCGGTCGCTGGCCCGCAGCGGCGAGGCGCTGGCCCTGCTCGGCCTCGGCTCCGCCGGAGCAGATCTGGCGCGCATGGATGCCTACTCCGACCTGGACTTTTTCGCCATCGTGCGGCCTGGGCGTAAAGCCCAGTTTATCAACGACCTGAGCTGGCTGACCGACATCGCACCTGTGGCGTATGCTTTCCAAAACACGCCGGACGGTTACAAACTGCTGTACGCCGATGGCGTATTTTGCGAGTTTGCCGTGTTTGAACCGGCGGAATTGGCCCAGGCCAGCTTTACGGCCGGGCGCGTAATCTGGCAGGCGGCGGAGTTTAATGAGGAACTGCTGAAAGGTGGGGAACGGCCGTTTTCCCCCACATCCGCCCCACCCACCGCCGATTGGCTCTTGGGCGAAGCGCTGACCAATCTCTACGTCGGTCTGGGCCGCTACCATCGCGGCGAAAAGCTTTCAGCCATGCGCTTCATCCAGGGCTACGCTGTCGACCGCCTGCTCGACCTGGCCCCTCACCTGGAAACAGCCCAACCAACCCTGCCAGACCCCTTCGCCGCCGAAAGACGCTTCGAGCAGCGATTTCCCCAATTAGCCCAACACCTGCCGGCCTTTCTACCCGGCTACGAACATAGTCCGGCAGCCGCCCGGGCCATTCTCACTTTTTTAGCGCAAAATTTTGCCATCAACCCCGCCATCCAGGCCGAAATCTTGGCTCTGTGCGACCAGCCACCGACCCGCCAAGAATAAACGTGATAAGCCTACGCTTACGTTAAAAAATCTTGCACCGGCCTGTTGAGTGTGCTAGTATCCACTTATCCCTGCGATGTGCGTGATGGGCTTCTAAGTTGAGCCAACGCCACTTGATAGGGAATCGGACAATACGTAGAGGGGATGTAGTAGCCTAGCGGCCAGGCAGAGTCCTCGCGAAAACGTTCCCACCTGCATACGCAGGTTCAAGCATCTGAGGTTCACACGGCATGGCGGGGTGTCCCTTTCTCTTAGAGAAGGGGCCAGACTACTCTTCATAGAGAATAGGTTTAAGCCCCTGATACAAATCAGGGGTTTTTGTTTATGCCGATCACACAAAAAGGGACATTGAATTGGCTTATGGTTCGTGAGCGCATCGCTGACGATATTTATGTCTTTACGAGCAGACAATACGCCCAGGTCACAGCAGGAGCCATCATCACCAAAGAAGGGGTCGTACTGATCGATACGCTGTATTACCCGGAAGAAACATTGGCGATCCGCGAGTTTTTGGAGGAACGCCTTGGTTATCCGGTGAAATACGTGATCAATACTCACTACCATGCCGATCACTCGCAGGGGACGTACTTATTTCCCCATGCTCAGGTTATCAGCCATCGTTTGTGCCGCGAATTGTTAGATACTGTTGGGCGACAGGGGCTGGAAGACGCCAAAACCCAGCTGCCAGACCTGGCGGACGTGGAAATTGTGCTGCCGGACCTGGTGTATGAAGATGGGGTCATGAACCTGTACGTGGGGGGGAAAACCATCTCCCTTTATCATTTTCCGGGGCATAGTCTGGACCTGACGGCCGTTTACGTCACCAACGATCACATTCTTTTCGCCTCGGACAACGCCATGCCCGTGCCCACGTTTTTCGACGGCAGCCATGCTGCTCTGGTGAACTCGTTACAGGCAATGCTGAAGCTGGAGCCGGATACAGTGGTGCGCGGCCACGGGGAAGTGATCTTGCGCGGCGAAGTGCAGGCCGTAATTGAAGATGACCTGGCTTATCTGGCGGCGGTGAAAACGGCCGTTTCCCAAATCCTGGAACGCGGCAAGTCGCCGGACGCCCTGGACAAAATCGACATCGAAGCCTGCGGCAAATCGCGCATCCCTCTGAACGGCCTGGTCGTCGATTTACACCGGGCCAACCTGGCTCGCCTCTACGACGAGCTGTCCCAACGCGTTTCAGCCCCCCAATAACGTCAACTTACCCGGCAACACCTCATACGTAATGGTCTCAGCTGCCTCGCTGAGAATCTCGCCATCGGAATGGATGGGCGTGCCAGGTTGGCTGCGAATTTCCAACCGCTGGGTCGCCCCAGACATCACTTTCGGATGTTCCAGATGAGTTCCGCGCATCAAGCGCAGCAGCAGTCCTAAGAACGTGCCTTTAGAAACCTCCGGAGCCAAGACATAATTCAACAAGCCATCGTTAAATTCCGCCCCCGGCGACATCATAAAACCGCCTGTCCGCGGGCCGTTGCATACCGACAGCAAGAAGGTGGGGCCTTCGTAAGCGCCGCCATCCCAGGTGATGCGCATCTGCCACGCCTTCAGTTTGACAATGCTGCGCAGCAACGCGACCAGATAGCGCATTTCGCCGCTGATGCGGGTAATTTTGATATGCTCCAGGGTGACCATTGGCTCCATGGCCAGGGCGCTGTTGTTGTCGAAGTAGCGCACACGGCCGTCCACCACAATGCGCCCCACGTCTATCTGGCGCGTTTTGCCCGTGGCCATAAACCGGGCGGCCGCCTCCATGTCCAGTGGGAAATCCAGCATTTTGGCAAAATCATTGGCCGAGCCGATGGGAAAAATGCCCAGGGGAATTGTAGCCTCGTCATCCGGCGCGGCCATCAGCAAGCCATTGGCTATTTCGCTGATGGTGCCATCGCCGCCGGCGGCAATGACGCCCTGGTAGCCTTCGGACACGGCCGTCTGCGCCACCTCCAGCCCTTCCCCCGGCCGCTGGGTGACGTGCACGTCAAAATCCAGGCCGGCCGATCGACAAGCGACGGTAACGGCCGTTTGCCGCGCCTGTGCCCCCCAACGATTGGCATAAGGGTTCAAAATCACCTTTACCCGCATCGGACCGCTCCTCTCAGCGGCTGTTCAAACTGTCCCGAATCAGCCCTGGCTTATTGGTGATGAGGCCGTTGACGCCCAAAGCTGCCAGCCGCTGGGCTTCGGCGGGATCATCCACCGTCCACACGTTTACCTGATACTTGCGCTTTCTGGCCCAGGCCATGTAGTCGGCATCAACGAGCGCATGATGGGGGTGATCGGCCTCACCATCGGCCAGCAAATAGCCATATTTTAACCAGCCGGCATCGCGAATAAGCGCGATCGGCACGCGGGGGGGCAAGCAGCGCCGCAGACGCCGCAGCGCCAGCGGATTGAAAGAGGAAACCAGCACGTATTCTTCAAGATGATGGGATTGGATACAGTCGGCCACGGCCGTTTCCGTGCCCCTTTCACGCCAGCCAAAATCCTTCACTTCAATGTTATACAAAAGCTGCGGTCCAAACGTCTCCAAGACCTCATCCAACGTTGGAATCCGCTGCCCCTGCGCCATCTCCAACTCTTGCAGCGCCGCCAGCGGCAAATCGCGCACCGCACCGCTGCCAGAAGTCATCCGGTCTACACGGCCGTCGTGCATCACCACCAACGCGCCGTCAGCCGCCAATTGGACGTCCAACTCCACGCCATCCGCACCCTGCGCCAAAGCCAGACCAAAAGCCGCCAGGGTATTCTCCGGGGCGTCGGCGCTGGCCCCACGGTGGCCAATCACCAGCGGTCCAGATACAGCCTGCCAATTTGTCATGGGCTAAAGATTGACAAAATAAGCGTCGGCCGCCTGATCAATCATTTCTTTGGTCAGCTGCGGCTCAACACCCAAATAGTCGGCAATGTCGGCCAATTGATCGAGTAAATCGCGCGGGTGGCTGGCCCGCATCTTTTGGTTACGCTTGATGTAATATTCCTGAAGCAGATAGCGCACCATTTGCTCGTTGTAACGCACATTACGCGCCTGGCAAGCGCGTTTAAAAATTTCCCGATATCCTTCGTAAGAGGGTGAAGTGATTTCAATTTTATGGCGAATGCGGCGCAAAAAGGCTTCGTCTACCAGATCGCGCGGCGGCAAATTGGTAGAAAAAACAATCAAAACGGCAAAAGGTACTTCAATTTTCCGGCCGGTGTGCAGCGACAAGAAGTCGATGTTCTTTTCCATCGGCACGATCCAGCGGTTGAGCAAATCGCGCGGTCGTACTTGCTGGCGGCCAAAATCATCGATCAGGAACATGCCGCCGTTGGCTTTCATCTGAAATGGGGCTTCGTAATATTTATTGATGGCATCGTACTTCAGTTCCAGGCCATCTAAAGTCAATTCGCCGCCAACCATAATGGCCGGACGGCGAATACGAATCCAACGGGCATCCAGCTTACGTCCGCTCAAAGAGCCGGTGTTACCCAGATCAGGCGACTCCACGACAGCTTTGTGGTTAATCTCATCGTACACCTTAATGATCTGGCCATCGACTTCCACCGCATAGGGGATATACATATCCTCTCTCAAGATCATGTCGCCAATGGCTTCGGCAATAGTCGTCTTGCCGTTACCCGGAGGCCCATACAAAAACATCGACTTGCCAGAATTAGCAGCCGGACCAATTTTGGCAAAGACAGACTCTTCCAAAACCAGGTGGGCGAGCGCTTTTTTCATGCTGATAGGATTGACGGTCAGGCGACGGCCGCGTTGCTTCTCGATGGCGTTCAGGTAGTCATCCCAGGGTACGGGCGCCGGGCCTACGTAGGTGGTGCGCTCCATAAGTTCGCGGCTGCGGGCCATCCCTTTGGTTGTGATCACGTATTCGTAAGATGCCGGCCCCAAACTACCGGCGCCTTTCACTTCACACATCTGCTCGCGCTTCAAAAAATCCAGAGCATGGCTCACAACCCCCTGAAAAGGTAAGTGGATCATCTCCGCAATTGCCCGGCCGGTTAATTGGCCGCGCAGGTAGAGAACCTTCAGGGACATGTCTTGCACAAAGGCGGAAGTAAGGCCAGTGTCTTCAAGTGTATGGATAACGCCGGGCTCCCATTCGAGTTGAGAATATGTCTTTTCTGAATCGTTAGCCATCTGCCAACTCCTGTGGATTGACGTGGACAAGGTAAATTATACAAGAATTGAACGGAGATCAGGAGATCTCGTAAATCTGAATGAGGTTGGTCTGACCCTGAGAGCCAAACGGCACGCCAGCGGTGATGACAACCTTATCGCCATTTTCCAGGCCAGACGGCCGTAACACCGCAATCGTTTGCTCAATTAAATCATCCGTATCTTCAACGTCATCTACTCGCCAGCAATTGACACCCCATACCAGCGCCAACTGCCGCTGCGTTGCCGGCGACGGCGAGACAGCCATGATCGCCGTCGGGGGACGGTGGCGAGCGATTTGCGTGGCCGTATACCCGCTCATCGTCGAGCAAACGATGGCCCGCGCCTGGATTTGCTCGGCCACTTCGCAGCTGGCGGCACTGATGGCCTGGGTCACACTCGTTTTAGACGCTTTCTGCCGGCGCGCGCGCCATTCGCTGTAAGGAAACTCTTTTTCCGTGATGTCGCCAATCTGTTTCATCATCAATACCGCTTCCACCGGAAATTTGCCGGTGGCCGTCTCGCCAGACAGCATCACCGCATCTGTGCCGTCCAGAATGGCGTTGGCCACGTCGCTGGCCTCAGCCCGTGTGGGGCGCGGATGCTCGATCATCGACTGAAGCATCTGGGTAGCGGTAATTACTGGCTTGCCCATCTCGTTGCAGCAGCGAATGATACGTTTTTGCAGGATGGGCACTTCTTGCGGCGGCACTTCGATGCCTAAATCGCCGCGAGCAACCATCATGCCGTCTGCGGCTTCCCGAATGGCTTCCAGCACGGCTATCGCCTCTACCTTTTCTATTTTGGCAATGATGGGGATTTGCACGCCATATTGGTCCATCAAAGAGCGCAATTCACGTACGTCTTGCGCCGAACGCACAAAAGAAAGAGCCACGTAATCCAGCACCAACTCGCAGATCAGCGCCAAATCCTCTTTGTCTTTGTCTGTGATGCTGGAGATCGGCAGATCGGTACCGGGCGCGTTGACGCCTTTGCGCGACTCTAGCAGCCCGGCGACAGTGACCGTACAGCGCAAGGTATCGCCTTTCTTCTCGGCGACGACCAGTTCTACTTCTCCATCACCCAGGACCAACCGCCCGCCGGGCTGAATGGCTTCGATCAAGTCGGGGTGCGGCAAATGGATCATCGCCGGCTGGCCGCGATGGGGGGTGAGAACAATTTCGTCGCCGAGGGCCAACTGGATGCCGCCCGTTTTAACGTGCCCCAGACGAATCTTGGGGCCTTGCAAATCCCCCAGGATCGCCAGGATTTTGCCTTCGGCCTCGGCCACGGCGCGCAGCATGTTGACGGTGCGTCGGTGGGATTCGTGATCGCCATGAGAGAAGTTTACACGGGCAACGTTCATGCCAGCCGCCAACATCTGGCGGATTGTCTCGGGGTTGCTGCTTGCCGGCCCAATGGTTGCCACAATTTTTGTTCTAGCCATCGTAAACCTTGCTTTTGGTGGGTTTTCGGCCCTGGGCCGACCTCACCCGGCCTTAACACAAATGAAATTTATGGGTTGCTTATCATTTTACCAAAGAAAACAGGGCGTTGCGGAAAACGCCCTGTGGATTTTTGTTAACCAATTGTGTCTGGTGCTGTGTGGGGGAAACGGCCGTTACTCTGCCGCACCACCTACAGGCCGCAACGTGATCTGAATCTCATCGTCGACCAACTTTCGGGCTGTCACCTGAATCTGGTCTTGGGCTGCAAAGTTTTCCTCCAACCAGTCGTGGAGCGCCGGGCTAAGCACCAGGCGGGCCCGGTCGTTGGGCAGCAGCCGCCAGACCGAACACTCTTTGTCATAGATGCCTTCGTAATACACAGTCACCTGGCGCGTTTCGGTGCGCGAATTAATCTGGAAGAAAGGCCAATGTTTGGGGGTGAGGTTGACAAAACCCTGCCGCAGGTGGAGGGGCTTGAGTTCAGCCACGTAGGTGAACATTTCGGCGGAATCGGGTTCGGCTTCTTCCAGTTCAACGGCCGTTTCCACGGCCGTGCGCGCGCGCGCCTTCGGTTTCGCCTTCTTACGCCCTGTTTTACCCGTCAGAAAATCCAAGATCGGTATCAACAGCCCAATCTGCTCACTCATCACCTGGGTAATCGCCTGACCCATCGCCGAAACCCGCTCAGAATCGAAGCGGCGGCTAAAATAAAACGGAACCAGCCAGCGCGGATCTGCATTCAGGTAAGCAGCTTTACTCATCACCGCCACCGAAGTGGCCTCATCCAGGGCCGCGACGCTGTCTTTGAATAAATCCTGATAATGCGTCGTCTCCCCGGAATCCTCGTCGACCTGCATTTGCTGCACCCGCAAGGACCATTCAGGGCCGGGCTCAGTGACCAGGCGATGCCACAAAACGGCTTCCTTTTCGGCCTGGGCATAAATTTTGCCCAGAACTGCCTCGTTGGTGATGCCCAACTGCAATTCCAGGCTCATGGGCCGGGCAAAGAAGGAAATGAACGCATCGTCGCCCACCATTTCCGCCGCCGAAAGGTACACCGATTGATTTTCTTTGCTCAACCCATAAAAAGGGAATTTTTCTTGAGCATTACGCGGTAAAGCGCGATGCAGTTCCTGAACAAAAAGCTCTAACTGCGACAAGGCATATTTGATGGCCGTCTCTTCGCCTGCCCAGCCAAACGCTGTGAAGACAGGCATTGTCAGGCCTGAGAATTGTGATGTCGTTTGCATGTTTTTTAACCTTATTGGGACCGATTTAAAAACTTCTTGAATGAACCAGATGGCGCCAATGGATTATGGCATGATTTTAAAGGGTTGAATCAGGCAAACAGGTTATCGTCTGCTTTTCTAACTGATATTACGCACCAACCATTTTCAGGGTTTCCACCAGAGCCACCGCGTAACATGAGTTTCTCAATCTTGCTCACCTGTCAATGCAATTCACTAAGCTGTGTCTTGCGTCCGCGATTCATAGTATAAGGGGGTAAATAATTGAGGTTACACCGCCTGTTAGTTACTATTAATAACCAACCTTACGCAATTGTCAAGTCAATCGAGACCGTAGGCGGATTTTCTTCAGTCTGGTCAAGGACGGCCGTTTGCTATTTCAAAACGGCCGTCTTACAATCGCGCCAGCGTTGTGTAGGAGTCAGGCAGCCTATGAATCAGTTAGCGACAAACTTCCCCAAAAGATTCCCTGCTGCCCTGCTGGGGCTGATCGTTTTGTTGTTAGCCGGCTGCCAGACGGCTGCGCCGCTGCCCACCCGAGCCGATCTGGCTCCCACGGTGGACCTTTCGGTACACACTTCCACGCCCGCCGCCCTGGCCGCCGTACCGCCCACCTGGACGGCCGTGCCGCCCGACACTCACTTAAACACCCC
>Ga0209607_1000493_pt1 | contig 35418 bp, 34 predicted proteins | sample AD_UKC117_MetaG_FD_184413 | JGI IMG/M metagenome (GOLD analysis project Ga0209607, IMG submission 184413) | Active sludge microbial communities of municipal wastewater-treating anaerobic digesters from Hong Kong - AD_UKC117_MetaG (SPAdes)... | ecosystem: Engineered > Bioreactor > Anaerobic >... | reverse complement strand
TCAACCCCAACAGCGACTGGGCCAGGAAGACGCGCGTGTGGTCGGCCATCGTGATGGTGATGTGCTGCCCCGAATACCTGGTGCAGAAGTAAGGGAGCCGACCATGTTCATCGACAACACCCGGCATATCGCCCGTCGCGCCTTCCTGCAGCGTCTGGGGCAGCTCGGCGTGGCCGGCGCGGCCGCGCCCTGGGCCATCAACCTGGCCGCCATCGGCGAGGCGGCGGCAGCGATCAGCGCATCCGACTACAAGGCCCTCGTCTGCATCTTCCTGTACGGCGGCAACGACAACGGCAACACGGTGATCCCCTACGACACCAGCGGCCACGCCGACTACGCCACCGTGCGCGGCGCCCTGGCGCTGGCGCGCGGCACGCTGGACGCCACCGCCCTGTCGCCGGCGCTGGCAAACGGGCGGCAGTACGCGCTGGCGCCGTCGCTGGCGCCGCTCAAGCCCCTGTTCGACAGCAAGAAGCTGGCGGTGCAGCTCAACGTGGGGCCGCTGATCCAGCCGACCACGCTGGCCGAGTATCAGGCCCGCTCGGTACCGCTGCCGCCCAAGCTGTTCTCGCACAACGACCAGCAGTCGGTCTGGCAAAGCTCGCAGGCCGAAGGCTCGGTGCGCGGCTGGGGCGGCGCACTGGGCGACCTGGCGCTGTCCACCAACGGCAACGCGCTGTTCAGCTGCATGTCGGTCACGGGCAATGCGGTGTTCCTGGCCGGCCAGACCGCGCTGGCCTACCAGATCGGTACCGGCGGGCCGGTGGCGATCAACGGCGCGGTGAAGGACCTGTTCGGCTCCACCACCTGCCGCGACACGCTGCGCAGCCTGATCACGCAGACCCGCACGCAGGTGCTGGAGAACGAATACAACCGCATCACGGCGCGCGCCATCGATTCGCAGGGCGCGCTCAGCAGTGCCATTGCGGGCAGCGACACCAAGTTCGACGCACTGCTGCCGGCCAACGTGAACGGCACCAGGCAGCCGCTCAACCAGCAGCTCGAGATGGTGGCCCGCCTGATCGACGCGCGCGGCGCGCTGGGCATGAAGCGGCAGGTGTTCATGGTCTCGCTGGGTGGCTTCGACACGCACGACAACCTGAGCACACGCCACCCGGTGCTGATGGATCAGGTGGCGCGCGCCATGGCGGGCTTTCAGGCTGCCATGGACCAGATCGGCATCGGCGCCAACGTGACCAGCTTCACCGCCTCCGACTTCGGCCGCACCATGACCTCCAATGGCGATGGATCCGACCACGGCTGGGGCAGCACCCATTTCGTGATGGGCGGCGCCGTGAAGGGCGGCGCCTTTTACGGCACGCCGCCCCAGGTGGCGCTGGGCGGGCCCGAGGACACCGGCCAGGGCCGGCTGCTGCCCACCACGGCGGTGGCGCAGTACGCGGCCACGCTGGCTTCGTGGTTCGGCGTGTCGGCGTCGGAACTGCCGCTGGTGGCGCCCAGCATCAACAACTTCAGCGTGCGCAACGTCGGCTTCGTCTGAAGCCGACGTCGCCAGCCGGTCCGGAACGTTCCGGCCGCGGCGTCCGGGTTTACTCGATGTTCAGCCGCTGCGCGCCGCTGGCCTGCTTCTTGGGCAGGGAGAGCAGCAACACGCCGTTCTCGTACTTGGCCTTGGCGCCCGCCTGGTCGACTTCCTGCGGCAGCTGGAAGCTGCGCGCCACGGCGCCGTAGTAGCGCTCGCTGCGCAGCACCTTCTCGCCGCTGGCTTCGCTGTCGTGCTGCTTGACCTCGGCACGCAGCGTGACCACGCCGCCGTCGATGGAAACGTGGATGTCTTCCTTGTTCACGCCGGGCACCTCGGCGTTCACGGTGTAGGCCGTATCGGACTCCTTCACGTCGATCTTGATCTGCGAGGCCGCCGGCAGGCTGTCGCCGTGCAGGGGCTTGATGAAGAAGCCGGGCGCGAACTCGCGAAAGATGTCGTCGAACAGGTTGCCGCGTTGCAGTTGGCTGGCCATGGAAATCTCCTCTAGAAAGCCACTTTGGGGTGGATCTGGCTTGCCGGGCCGCACCCGCGGCCTGGTCATACTTCCTAGTTAAGTTCGGATGACGCGCTTTCAAGGGCCGCCGCCGGCACCAAGCTGCTGCGCGCAGGGCCGCCGCGTGGGACAATAGCGGTTTCGCGCCGCCATCGCGCAGCGCGTGTCAGCTGTTCTTCCCACAACCCATGTCGTCCTCCCTGCACCCCATGCTCAACGTGGCCATCCGGGCCGCGCGCGCCGCTGGCGCGATCATCAACCGCGCCGCGCTCGACGTCGAGGCCGTGCGCGTCTCGCAGAAGCAGGTCAACGACTTCGTCACCGAAGTCGACCACGCGAGCGAAAACGCCATCATCGAGACCCTGCTCGGCGCCTACCCCAACCACGGCATCCATGCCGAGGAGTCGGGCCGCGAGCACGGCAACCAGCGCTCCGACCACGTCTGGATCATCGACCCGCTGGACGGCACCACCAACTTCATCCACGGCTTTCCGGTCTACTGCGTGAGCATCGCGCTCGCCGTCAAGGGCCGCATCGAGCAGGCCGTGATCTACGACCCCACCCGCAACGACCTGTTCACCGCCACGCGCGGCCGTGGCGCCTTCATGAACGAGCGGCGCATCCGCGTCTCCAAGCGCACGCGCCTGCAGGACAGCCTGATCTCCACCGGCTTCCCGTTTCGCAAGGGCGACGATTTCCAGGGCTACCTGGCCATGATGGCCGACGTGATGAAACGCACCGCCGGCCTGCGCCGCCCGGGCGCCGCCGCGCTCGACCTGGCCTACGTGGCGGCCGGCTTTTCCGACGGCTTCTTCGAGACCGGCCTCAAGCCCTGGGACGTGGCCGCCGGCTCGCTGCTGGTGACCGAGGCCGGCGGCCTGATCGGCAACTTCGCCGGCGAATCCGAGTACCTCGAGCTGCAGGAATGCCTGGCGGCCAACCCCAAGGTGTACGCCCAGCTGGTCAGCGTGCTGCGCAAGCACTCCAAGTGCGAAGGCGAAGCCCGCGGGCCGGCCAAGACACGCGGCCACATGTCGCTGCAGAACCCGGCGGCCGACGAAGCCGACGGCCCGACACCGGAGCAGGCCCTGGCTGACGCCCTGAAAGCCGCCGACACCCCGGCCGGCGACACCCCCGACCAGGCATGAACGGCGCCCCCACGGGGCCGACCCTGCCCGGCACGCCTCCCGCCGCAGACAAGAGCACCGAGCCCGCGGCCACCGCCACCGACGCTGCCGATCAGCCGCACCGGCGTGGCATCCGCAGCTTTGTCGTCCGCGCCGGCCGCATGACCGTGGGCCAGGCCCGCGCGCTGGCCGACCTGGGCCCGCGCTACATCCTGCCCCATGACCCCGCCACTACCGATCTGGTAGCTGCCACCGCTAGCCAGGCAAGGTCCAGCGGCCAGAACTATGCGCAGACCGTGCTGGAAATCGGCTTCGGCATGGGCAGCGCCACCGCGCACATCGCCGCGCTGAAGCCCGACACCCTGTTCATCGGCTGTGAGGTACACGAACCCGGCGTGGGCGCGCTGCTCAAGCTGGTGCGCATCCACGAGCTGCAGAACATCCGCATCCTCCAGCACGACGCTGTCGAGGTGCTGCGCGACATGGTCGCCCCAGGCACCCTGCACGGCGTGCACGTGTTCTTCCCGGACCCGTGGCACAAGAAGCGCCACCACAAGCGCAGGCTGATCCAGTCGCCCTTCGTGCGCCTGCTGGCCGAACGCCTGGCGCCCGGCGGCTATCTGCATCTGGCCACCGACTGGCAGCCCTACGCCGAGCAGATGCTGGAAGTGCTGTCGGCCGAGCCGCTGCTGCGCAACACGGCCGAAGGCTACGCGCCCCGCCCCGCCTACCGCCCGCTCACCAAGTTCGAGCAGCGGGGCCTGCGCCTGGGCCACGGCGTGTGGGACCTGGTGTTTGAGCGAATCGCTATTTGATTCATAGCTGCCTGCGCCCGCCACGCAAGGCCAAGAGCTCGATTTCATTCATAAAATCCAGATGGCCCACGCCCCGCGCAGTCCGCATGTTCCAGCCCGCGACGGCCTGCGCGCGAGCTGCGTGGCCCTGCCGGCCGGGCCCTGGCCCACGGTGCTGGACTTCCTGGCCGAGCGCCTGCCCGCCCTGCCCCGCCAGGCCTGGGCCGAGCGCATGGCCGCCGGCGACGTGCTCTGCGATGCCGGCCGGCCCGTGCCGCCCCACGCGCCCTACAGGCCACAGCAGCGCCTTTACTACTGGCGCCACCTGGAGGCCGAACCCGAAGTTCCGGGCGAAGAGCACGTGCTGTTCCAGGACGAGCTGCTGGTGGTGGCCGACAAGCCGCATTTCCTGCCCGTGACTCCCGGTGGCCGCTACGCCCGCCAGACCCTGCTGGCGCGGCTGCAGCGGCGCCTGGGCATCGACACCCTGGTGCCCCTGCACCGCATCGACCGCGAAACCGCCGGGATCGTGGCCTTCTGCGTGCAGCCCGCTCACCGCGACGCCTACCACGCGCTGGTGCGCGCCCAGGGGTTGCGCAAGCGCTACGAGGCGCTGGCGCATCTGCCCGCGGCGCCGCAAGCCGCGCCAGGCTGGCAGACCCGCACGAGCCGCATCGAGGAAGACCCGGAGCGCTTCTTTCTGATGCGCGAAGTGGCCGGCGCGGCCAACAGCGAAACCCGCTGGCGCCTGGCGGAAGCCCGGGACAGCTTGGGGCGCTATGAACTGGAACCCGTCACCGGCAAGCGCCACCAGCTGCGCGTGCACATGGCGGCGCTGGGCGTGCCGATCGCTGGCGATCGCTTCTATCCCGACGTGCTGGAAACCGCTGAACAGGCGCCCGGCTTCGAAGCCCCGCTGCAGCTGCTGGCCCGCGGCCTGGCCTTTACCGACCCCGTGACGGGCACCGAGCGCGTGTTCGAGAGCCGCCAGAGGCTGGCGTGGCCGCCGGCCGGGGCTGGCGCAGCCTGAGCCGCCGCCGCAGCGGCCACAGGGCTCAGACCACGCCCAGCTCGGCCAGATCGGTGGCCGGCACCTCCAGGTGACGCTGGCGCCGCCGGCGCTCCTCGCGTCCCTGCTGCACCTCTTCGCGCAGACGCTGCACCAGTTCGGCCGCCACCTGTTCCTGGGGCGACGGATTGGCGGCGCGGATCTGCGCCACCACGCGCGCCGTGCTGATGGTGGCCATGGAGGCCACGCGGCTCGCGTCCTTCGAATCCTGGATCCACAGCATGATCGGCGCGTCGGTGTGCAGCATCTCGCGGATCTTGCGGGCGAAGTAGTAGTTCATCTCCACCCGGTCAGGCGCTGGCACGTGCATGGTGGTCCGCAGCACCAGCAGGAAGCCATCGACACCCTGCTCGTTGCGGGTGGCGAGGCATTCGCAGCGGCCGCGCAGCCGGATGTGCTGCATCACCATCTGCCCGGCGCGCTCCACCAGTTCGCGCTCCGTGTTCGGGGAACGCAACCACGATCTGATTTTCTTGAGTACCGACACTTCCGGACCATCCTCCCCCCTGAACGCGGGGGCTTACGGTTTACATTGCACCACAGCACCCGAACACTGGCAACCGGGTCGTATCAAGCGCCGCGAACCGGCGTGCAATACTTGTCATCCATGAGCGCGCTGCCCCCCTCGATGCATGTGCTGGAGCGCGGTTGGCTTTCCTGCAACACCCTGGTGTGCACCGGGGAGGCGCCCTGCGTCATCGACACCGGCCACGTCAAGCACGCCGCCGATGCGGTGGAGCGTGTGGCCGGCCTGCTGCAGGGCCGGCCGCTGGCCGACATCGCCCATACCCACCTGCACAGCGACCATTGCGGCGGCACGGCCGCGCTGCAGGCCGCCCATCCGGGTACGCGCACCTGGGTGCCCGAGCCCTCGCTGCCCCACGTGCAGGCCTGGGACGAAGACGCCCTCACCTTCGGCGACACCGGCCAGCGCTGCGACCGCTTCACCGCCGCGCACGCGCTGGCACCCGGCCAGAGCGTGGTGCTGGGCGGCTTCAGCTGGGACGTCCACGCCGCCCCCGGCCACGACGCGCTGGCCGTGCTGCTGTTCGAACCGCGCCACGGCGTGCTGATGGCCGGCGACGCCATGTGGGAGAACGGCGTGGGCGTGATCTTCCCGCACATCGACGGCTCCGACGGCTTCGAGCCCTTCGCCGACACGCTGGCGCTGATCGAGCGGCTCGACCCGGCCCTCATCATCCCCGGCCACGGCGCACCGTTCGGCCGCGCAGGCGGCGCCATCCACGCCGCCCTGGAACGCGCGCGCCAGCGCATCGACTATTTCAGCGCCCACCCGGCCCAGCACGCGCTCTACGCCGCCAAGGTGCTCATCAAATACCAGATGATGGACGTCGAGCGCATGCCGCGCCCGGCCTTCATGGACTGGCTGGCGCGCGCCCCCGCACTGCACCTGCTGCACCAGCAGCACCGCCCCGACCTCGGCTGGGACGACTGGCTGGCCCAGGTGCTGGCCCCGCTGTTCGACAAGGGCGCGCTCAAGGCCGAAGGGGCCGAGGTGGTGGACGGCGGGTGAAGAGCCCACCCCCAGGCTCCACAGCCTTCGGCTTGTGACCCCACGCTCATGCCGCCAGAGGCGGCGGCCGTTCGGCCCGTCCGGGTCTGCGCAGGCAGACCCGGAGCCGCGGGCCTCACCCCCTCAAGGGAGCACCGCCGTGGCCGGGGGGACCCCGGCGACGGCGGTGGAGTAGGGACACCCTTGAGCCGCCTGCGGCCCCTTCCCCCCTCTTACCTCGTGAAGGGGGACAACGCCAGTGCTCGGTACAAGCCCGAGCACGGCGTTCACTGGCATGGCCTGCTCCGCGGCCATCGGGTACGCCATTACTGGCCGCGTGCTCTGTGGATCGCTTCGGGGCCGAGCGAAGCGATGGCCCGTCTTCTCCCCACTCCCCTCTGGCCGTGCCGAGAAGCGCGGGGCGTGGGGCGGGCATGGGCTGCGCAGCAAGACCATGCTTCGTGCTCTGACTCGCTGCGGCTGTTTGAGCGGAGCGCCGCAGGCGCAAAGCGAGTTCCGCAGCGCCGCCCCGCGACCGAGCATCGCAGGTTGCCCGCAGCGAAGCGGAGGGACACGGCAAGTGGGGTCGCCTTTCTTTTGCCTACTTTTCTTTTGGCGAAGCAAAAGAAAGTAGGTGCGCCGCCGGGCGCATATCCCGGCCTGCGGCGCGTCCACGAGATACGACGACGGGAAATCAAACAAGCGCTATGCAGGGCTTCGACAGGCCTGTCCTGAGCCTGCTGAAGGGCTCAGCCCGAACGGTCAGGATGGTTCAAATCAGGCAGGAAAACCTGAACAAAATCAGGCTCCAGCCCAAGCACAGCAGGCGCAAACAGCTATATTTTCAGGAGCAATCCTGGAATCGTCTCACCATCATGCGGCCCCGCCCCAAAACCGCTGCAAGACCCGGCCTCAGCAACTTCCGGCAGCTGACGCACCAGAAAACCCTCACCCGCCCGCCACCCCCGGCGCCGGGTAGCTCACCTCCAGCACCTCGATCTCGTGCGGCCCGGCGGGCGTGACGAGCTGCAGCACGTCGCCCACGCGGGCGCGCAGCAGCGTGCGGGCGATGGGGCTGATCCAGCTCACCTCGCCGGCGCTGCTCTCGGACTCGTCGATGCCCTTGATGGTCACCGTGCGCTCGGCGCCATCTTCATCGGCGTAGGTCACCGTGGCGCCAAAGAACACCTGCTCGCCGCCGTGGTGCACGCTGGGGTCGGTCACCTCGGCGATCTCCAGCCGCTTGGTCAGAAAGCGGATGCGGCGGTCGATCTCGCGCAGGCGCTTCTTGCCATAGAGGTAGTCGCCGTTCTCACTGCGGTCGCCGTTCTTGGCCGCCCAGTGCACGGTTTCCACCACCTTGGGCCGCTCGTCGTCCATCAGCGCCAGCAGCTCGGTGCGCAGCCGCGCGTAGCCCTGCGGCGTGATGTAGTTCTTGCCCCCGGCGGGCAGCGGCGGCAGGCCGGCATCGGCGCCGTCGTCATCGTCCCCGGCGTCGTCGCGCTCACGGGTGAAAGCCTTGTTCATGGGAGCGATGATAGAGCGCACGCCGTGGGAGAATCGACGCGCCCACGGCCTGCCGGCGCCGTGTCTTCCACGTCATGCCCGCTGACCGCCTTCGCCCGCCCACCCACACCCCAGGCCGCAGTGGCTTCGACGCCATGCGTCTGGCGCAGCGCCTGAGGAACTATCACTTCAATAGCTGCCTGCGCCCGCCCTGCAAGGGCCAGAGGCCAATTTCATGCCTGAAACGCCCACCGATGGGCCCGCGCCTCTCATGAGCGCCACCGCCCTGCCCGGCTGGTTCTCCCGCGTGCAGCGCAAGCGCGCGCTGCGGGTGCTGCTGAGCGACTACGTGCTCAACGGCGCCTCCTGCGCCATGGGCATGCTGCTGGTGTCGGCCATCATGCACGCCGCCTTCGGCGCCGCGGCGGCGGCCACCGCCACGGTGGGCGTGATCGCCACACTGGCGCCCGACATGGTGGGCCCGCGGCGCGGCAAGCTGGCCTACATGATCGCGGCGCCGCTGATCGGCATGCCGCTGTTCCTGGCGGTGCAGCTGCTGCGCGCCGACCCGGTGGTGCTGGGCGTGTTCATGGTGGGCGCGACCTTCGTCGCCTTCCTCGGCATGGCCTGGGGCAAGCGCGGCGCGCCGGTGGCCATCGGCGTGATGCTGGCGGTGATCTTCGCGCTCTCCACGCCGCCACCGGCCGACGTGCACGAAGCCCTGGTGCGCACGCTGTACGGCGCGCTGGGCAGTTTCATCTACGTGCTCTGGTCGGTGCTGTCCAACCTGGCGCTGAACGCCCGCTACCGCACCCAGCGCACGGCCGACCTGCTGCTGGCGCTGGCGGCGCTGATGCGCGCCCACGCGCTGCGCATCGCGCCCGACGCCCCGCCGGATGACGAATCCGACGCCACCGGCGGGGTGGCCGAGCTGCTAAGGCGCCAGGCCGCGCTGGCCGACCAGCTGCAGGCCGCGCGCGACGTGGTGCTGGAATCGCCCCGCACGCCGCACCGCCAGCGCCTGGCCGGCATGCTGATGGTGGTGCTGGAAATGCGCGACTACCTGGTCGCCGGCGAGCTGGACCTGGAGCGCGTGCGCCACCATGCCGGCAACGAGGCCGTGCTGGCCGGCGTGGCCGACGTCTACCGCGCCATGGCCGCCGACGTGGTGCGCATCGCCGATGCCCTGCTGCTCGGCCGCAAGCCGGTACCCGCCACCGACCACGGCGCGCAGCTGGCCGAGCTGGCGATGGAGGCCACCAGCACCGCCGACGAGCTGCCGCCCCCAACGGAAGACACCACCACCGACGAGCGCCGCCTGCTCGCGCGCCTGCTGCGCGGCGTGGCCTTCCGCGTGACGCACCAGAACCGCGCGGTGCTGCAGCTCTCGGCCCTGGCGCGCGGCGAGGCCGCGCCCGATCTCGATGTGGTGCGCAACAGCTGGCGCCTGTTCGTCAGCCCCACGGACTGGTCGCTCCAACCCTTCCTCGACGTCTGGCACTGGCACCAGCCGGCGCTGCGGCACGCGCTGCGTGCGGCGCTGGCCGTGGGCACGGGCTACGTCATCGCCACGCTGCTCCCCTGGGGCTCGCACGATTACTGGGTGACGCTGACCATCGTGGTGGTGCTGCGCGGCAGCCTGGCGCAGACGCTGGAGCGGCGCAACCAGCGCGTGGCCGGCACGCTGGTCGGCAGCCTGCTGGCCACCGGCCTGCTGGCGCTGCACCCGGGCACGCTGGCGCTGGTGCTGATCCTCACCGCCGCGCAGGGCGTGGCGCATGCCTTCGCGCTGCGGCGCTACGTGGTCACGGCGGTGGCCGCCTCGGTACTGGGGCTGGTGCAGTCGCACATGCTGCACGCCGGCGGCAGCACCACCTTCGCGCTGTTCGAACGCGTGGGCGACACCCTGCTGGGTGCCGGCATCGCCTGGGCGTTTTCCTATGTGCTGCCCTCGTGGGAGCGCGGCCAGCTCGCCCGGCTGGTGCGGCGCACGCTGAAGGCGCTGGGGCTGCACGCGCGGCTGTCGCTGGAGCTCGCCGCCGTCGAGCAGTTCGACACCCAGTCCGACCTGGCCTGGCGGCTGGCGCGGCGCGAGGCCTACGACGCGCTCTCCGCCCTGGTGCAGGCCACGCAGCGCTCGCTGGTCGAGCCGCGCGCCGTGCAGCCGCCGCTGGCGCTGCTGGAACACCTGCAGGGCCACAGCTACCAGTTGATGGGGCAGCTGAGCGCCGTCCGGTCGATGCTGGTGCTGCGGCGCGACCAGCTGCGGCCGGAGGCCATTGCCGGGCCGCTGGCGACCACGGCCGCAGCCATCGAAGCCGCGCTGGCGCCGGGCGTGGCCGCGCCAGCAGCTCCGGCGCCACCGCCCGGAGCTGCCCCGGCGCCGCACGGCGACCAGTTCGCCACCGTGCCCGAGGTGCTGCCCGACCCTTTCCAGCAGGACGTCAGCCCCTGGCTGCTGCGCCGCCTGCACCTGTCCCAAGACCTGGCCGGGCAGGTGCAGGCCGACGCGCAGCGCGTGCTGGCCAGCCTGGCCGCGGCACCCGCCCCGGCCGCATCCTGATCTGCCCCTGCGGCCCGGCGCGGCGGGCCGGGTAAAGTCCGGTGCACCCCAGGCGAGCACCTGCCCGAACCTCCCCCAATGTCCAGCAGCCACGATCCCGCGCACAAGAAGATCCAGCAGCCGCAGGCGGCGCCCGCCTCCCTCGAAGGCCACACGCCCATGATGGCGCAGTACCTGACGCTCAAGGCGGACTTCCCGGACACGCTGCTGTTCTACCGCATGGGCGATTTCTATGAGATGTTCTATGCCGATGCCGAAAAGGCCGCCGGCCTGCTGGACATCACGCTCACCACGCGCGGCCAGTCGGCCGGCCAGCCGATCCCCATGGCCGGCGTGCCCTTCCATTCGGTCGAGAACTACCTGGCGCGGCTGATCCAGGCCGGCGAATCCGTGGCCATCTGCGAGCAGGTCGGCGACGTGGCCACCGCCAAGGGGCCGGTGGAGCGCAAGGTGGTGCGCGTGGTCACGCCCGGCACGCTGACCGACACCGAGCTGCTGAACGACAAGAGCGAATCCATCCTGCTGGCCGTGCACAACGGCGGCCGCGGCCGGCGCGGCCTGGCCTGGCTGGCCGTCACGCAGGGCGAGCTGCACATGGCCGAATGTCCGATGGGCGAACTGGCCGCGTGGGTCGAGCGCATCGGCCCCAGCGAACTGCTGGTGGCCGCCGACCTGGCCAGTGCCGACGAGCAGGCGCTGCAGGCCGCGCGCGCCGGCAGCCGCCGTGCACCCGCGCTCACGCGGCGGCCGGAATGGCAGTTCGACGTCGATCTCGGCCGCCGCAAGCTGCTGGAACAACTCGGCGCCGCCAGCCTGGCGGCCTGGAACGCCGAGGAACTGCCCCAGGCCCATGCCGCCGCGGCCGCGCTGCTGGCCTACGCCGAGCACACCCAGGGCCGCGCGCTGACCCACGTGCGCGGCCTGCGCGTGGCGCGGCCGGGCGAGGCGATCGACCTGCCGGCCACCACGCGCCGCAACCTGGAGCTGGTGCAGACGCTGCGCGGCGAAGACAGCCCCACCCTGTTCTCCCTGCTCGACACCTGCCAGACCGGCATGGGCAGCCGCCTGCTCAAGAGCTGGCTGCTGGCGCCGCCGCGCGACCGCGACGTGGCGCGCGAGCGGCTGGGCGCCATCGGCGCACTGCAGCAGGGCGAGGCCTGGCAACGCCTGCGCGCGCGGCTCAAGGGCACCAGCGACGTGGAGCGCATCACCGCCCGGCTGGCGCTCGCCCAGGTGCGCCCGCGCGAGCTGGTGGCGCTGCGCACATCACTACAAAAACAAGAGCTGCTTGCGGCCGTCCCACAAGGGCCGGAAGCACTTTTGACACAGATTCTGGAAGACCTGCAGCCACCCGCCGAAGCGCTGGCCCTTCTGCAGGCCGCGCTGCTGGAAGAGCCCGCCGCGCTGATCCGCGAAGGTGGCGTGATCGCCCCCGGGCTGGACGCCGAGCTGGACGAGCTGCGCGGCATCCAGGACAACTGCGATGCCTTCCTGCTGGATCTGGAAGCGCGCGAACGCCAGCGCACCGGCATCGGCAACCTGCGCGTGCAATACAACAAGGTGCACGGCTTCTACATCGAGGTCACGCAGGGCCAGGCCGCCAAGGTGCCCGAGGACTACCGCCGCCGCCAGACGCTGAAGAACGCCGAGCGCTTCATCACGCCCGAACTGAAAGCCTTCGAGGACAAGGCGCTCTCGGCCCAGGAGCGCGCGCTGGCGCGCGAGAAGTGGCTGTACGAGCAGCTGCTGCAGCAGCTGCAGCCGCACGTGCCGCAACTCGGCCGCTACGCCCGCGCGCTGGCCACGCTGGACGTGCTGTGCGCGCTGGCCGAGCGCTCGCGCACCCTGGGCTGGTGCGCGCCCGAGTTCGTGCGCGAGCCCTGCATCGAGATCCGCGCCGGCCGCCACCCGGTGGTGGAGGCGCGCCTGGCCGAGACCGGCGGCGGCGCCTTCATCCCCAACGACACGGTGCTCGGCGCCAGGGCGCGCATGCAGATCGTCACCGGCCCCAACATGGGCGGCAAGAGCACCTACATGCGGCAGGTGGCGCTGATCGTGCTGCTGGCCAGCCTGGGCAGCCACGTGCCGGCGCAGAGCTGCCGGCTGGGCCCGGTGGACGCCATCCACACCCGCATCGGCGCCGCCGACGACCTGGCCAACGCCCAGTCCACCTTCATGCTGGAGATGACCGAGGCCGCGCAGATCCTGCACACCGCCACGCGCGAATCGCTGGTGCTGATGGACGAGATCGGCCGCGGCACCAGCACCTTCGACGGGCTGGCGCTGGCCAGCGGCATTGCCGCGCACCTGCACGACAAGGTGCAGGCCTTCACCCTGTTCGCCACCCACTACTTCGAGCTGACCGAGTTCCCGGCCGGCCATCGCGCCGCCGTCAACATGCACGTGAGCGCCACCGAAAGCGGCGCCGACATCGTGTTCCTGCACGAACTGCAGCCCGGCCCGGCCAGCCGCAGTTACGGCATCCAGGTGGCGCGCCTGGCCGGCGTGCCGCAGGCGGTGGTGAACCACGCCCGCCACGCGCTGGCCGCGCTGGAAGAAGGCGCCAGCGCCAGCCAGGCGCAGGTGGACCTGTTCGCACCGCCGCCCGCCGCGCCGGCGGAAACCGGGCCCGGCCCCGTAGAATCGGCGCTGGCGCAGATCGACCCCGACGCGCTCAGTCCGCGCGATGCGCTGGACGCCCTCTACCGCCTCAAGAACCTTGCCGCCCAGCGCGGCGCCCGCTAGCCCCACAACCGCCCGACAGCCGCCCGATGACCTACTGCTGCGCCATCAAGACCACCGCCGGCATGGTGTTTTTGTCCGATTCCCGCACCAATGCGGGCGTGGACCAGATCAGCACCTTCCGCAAGATGCTCATCTACGAGCGTCCGGGTGACCGCTTCATGGTCATGCTCTCGGCCGGCAACCTGTCGGTGTCGCAGTCGGTGCGCGAAATCCTGCAGGACGAATCCATCAAGGACAGCGAGACCGGCGATCCGGTCACCATCTGGAACGCCCGCAGCATGTTCGACGCCGTGCGCGTGCTGGGCAGCGCCGTGCGCCACGTGAACCACCGCGACGGCGCGGCCCTGCGCCACGCGGGGCTGGAGTTCAACGTGTCGCTGATCTTCGGCGGCCAGATTGGCGATGAGCCCATGCGCCTGTTCATGGTCTATTCGGCCGGCAACTTCATCGAAGCGACCACCGAGACGCCGTTCTTCCAGATCGGCGAATCCAAGTACGGCAAGCCCGTGCTGGACCGCGTGATCACCCCCCAGACGCCGCTGGACGAAGCCGCCAAGTGCGCCCTGGTGTCGATGGACAGCACCCTCAACTCCAACCTCTCCGTCGGCCTGCCGCTGGACATGGTGGTGTACGAGGCGGGCAAGCTGCAGAGCGACCGCGTGGTCTGCATCGACCACGACAACCCCTACTACCGCATGCTGCACAGCACCTGGACAGAGCGCCTGCGCCAGGTCTTCGACGGCATCGAAGCCCCCCAGTGGAACGGCGGCAAGACCGACATCCCCCTGCGCGTCGCGTCGTCGCGCCACCCCGCGCTCAAGAAGATCACTTCGCCGCGCGAGAGGTTGATATAGGAACACCCCCCTGAGGCGCTGACGCGCCTTCCCCCCTCTTACTTCATGAGGGGGGACACCGCCACTGGCCGGTACAAGCCCGGCCACGGCGGTTGCTGGCTTGGCCTGCTCCGCGGCCTTCTGGGGGTGCCAGAACTGGCCTCGCGCCCTGTCGGTGGTTTCGGGGCCGAGCGAAGCGACGGCCCGTGTTCTCCCCACTCCCCTCTGGCCGTGCCGAGAAGCGCAGGGCGTGGGGCGGGCATGGGCTGCGCAGCAAGACCATGCTTCGTGCTCTGACTCGCTGCGGCTGTTCGAGCGGAGCGCCAAAGGCGCAAAGCGAGTTCCGCAGCGCCGCCCCATGCCCGAGCATCGCAGGTTGCCCGCAGCGAAGCGAAGGGACACGGCAAGTGGGGTCGCCTTTCTTTTGCCTACTTTTCTTTGGCGAAGCAAAGAAAAGTAGGTGCGCTGCCGGGCGCACATCCCGGCCTGCGGCGCGACCAGAACATTACGCTTTCAATAGCTGCCTGCGCCCGCCAAATCTGGGCCGAGCACCGATTTCATTCAAGAAATAACAGCCATCAACGGTGAGAACCGCCAAGGGCGCATCCGAAGCCGTAACGCCTAAAAAAAACAACGTTTTCAATAGCTGGCTGCGCCCGCCAAATCTGGCAAAACCAGAGACTTCATTCACAAATAGCCAAGCGCGGCCGCCTGGCAGAGCCAAACAGGCGTTCAGGCCTGCGGCGCCTGTGCAGACCGCCCTAATCCGACCGCAGCCGTGCCCAAAGCTCGGCTGCCGTCAACCGCGGCGGCGGCGTGGGCCAGCTGCCGTCCAGCAACTCGACCATGAGGGCGTTCAGCGGTGCCGACAGACCGTGCGCCTGCGCCAGCCGGACCACCTCGCCGCTGAGCGCGTCGACCTCGGTGCGGCGGCCGGCGGCCACGTCGTCGGCCATGCTGGAGCGCGCCTTGGCGTCGATGCGCAGCATGCGCGCGGCGACGATGCGGAACAGCCAGTCCGGCAGCCTTAGCACCGTGGGCAGGCGTTCGGGCGGCAGCGGCGTGACGCGCGCCGGCGCGATGCCGGCGGCCTGCAGCGCGGCCAGGGCCTCGTCGATCAGCGCGGCGAAGGCGCGCCGGTAGCCGCGCTGCATCAGCTCGGCCCGCAGCGGCAGGCCGGACAGCGCGTTGACCGGGTTATTCAGGTTGAGCAGCAGCTTGCCCCACTGCACGGCGCGCAGGTCGGCGTGGCGCTCCAGCGGCAGCCCGGCGGCGGCGAACCACGGCAGCCAGGGCGCCAGGCGCGCGTCGTCCTGCACCGCCAGCGCGCCCTGCGTGCCGCGGTGCCAGTGGCCGGGTTCCAGCTCGGCCACGTTGAAGCCGACCATGGCCGGCAGCACCCGCAAGGCCGGCGCAGCGGCCTGCGCCACTTCGGCGTTGCGCACGCCGTTCTGCAGCGACAGCACCAGGCTGCCGGCCGGCAGCACGCGCGCCAGCTGCCCCGCAGCATCGGCCGTGGCCCCGCTCTTGACGGCCAGCAGCACCAGCGGCGCCGGGCCGTCGCAGGCCGGTGGCTCAGCCACCAGACGCAGTGCACCGGACGGCACCTGCTGCGGCGCGGCGTCCACCGCGGTGAGCGCCATGCCCCGCTCGCCCACGGCCTGCAGCACCCGCGGCCGGCCGATCAGCATGACCGCGGGCACACCCACCGCCACCTTGCCGCCCTGCGCGGCGGCGGCCAGCAGCCCGCCCACGTAGCAGCCGATGGAGCCGGCGCCTATCACCCACACGGGCGGAACAAGAGTGGATGGGTTGCCGGGATTCATGGTCTTTCAGGGCTCCAGCCCTTGCGTGGCGGGCGCAGGCAGCTCCATAAACAGGAGCATTTCAGCACCCGGCCACAGTGGCGATCAGGCCTTCACTTCGCTCGCGCTGATCTTGTACCTGAATTCGGCCGGCGTGTACTGGTCGAACCAGCCCTCGGCGTTTTCGGCCATCGGGTACATGAAGAAGCCCAGCGCGTCGCCCTGGCTGCCGGGCAGCTTGATGTCGTGCGCGGTGTTGTAGGCCATCCAGTTGCCTTCCCAGGCGCCGTACAGACCGCGGTACACCGGGGCGATCAGCGGGTCGTCGGTGCGCTTGATCCACTCGGGGCGCTCCTGGCGCATGACCTTGGCGACGTCGGCCGGGTCCATGGCCGTCCAGCCCCTGGCCTGCAGGTAGACCTCGGCGCGGCAGTGCTGGGCGCCGGTGAGGTTGGCCGAGCCGCTGCCGAGCTGCTGGTAACCGAAGGACGACGGTGCCAGGCGCACGCCGTACAGGTCGCGCGCCGGCACGCCGGCCGCGCGGCACAGGGCCACGAAGAGCGCGTTCAGGTCGGCGCACTTGCCGCCCAGGTTGCCGGTTTCCAGCATGGTCTTCACATCGCCCTCGCCGCAGCCCTTGACCTTGGGCTCGCGCCACGCGTTGGCCACCACCCAGTCGTAGATGGCGCGGGCCTTGGCCTCGTCGCCGCGCGCGCCACGCGTGGCCTTGAGCGCGGTCTCGCGCACGATGCCGTCGGTGGGCAGCAGGTGCGTGGGCTGCAGCGCATGGCGCAGGGTGGCGGCGTCTTCGCGCTCCGGGTGCTGGCGGGCCTCGACACGGCTTTGCGTGCGCACACGGCTGGTCACCTCGACGAAGGGCTGTGCCACGCCGGCGGGAAACTCGGCCGCGACCATGCGCACGCCCTGGTGGCCGTCGGTGGTGATGCGGGCTTTGCCGTTGCTGGTGAAGGCGTCGGTCACCGGCACCTGCCAGCCGGTCTGCACCGTGGGCAGCGGTACCCACACGCGGGTGACGCCGCGGGTGGCGGGCAGGTCCACGCGGGTGGTGACGTCGAAGCTGCGCCAGTCGCCCGTCTGGGGATCGAAGCGGTGGCTGGAGGATGTGGCGGCTTGCGCCCATACAGGGGTGGACAGCGCGCCGGGCAGCGTGGCGGCAAGGCCAAGGCCCGCCACGCGCCCGAACAGGGCGCGGCGTTGCAGGTTCATGCAGAGAACTCCTATCGATGGCGGAACACCTGTCGGCACACGCGAGGCGCAGGGCGAACCCGAACGCCAATGTCCCGAAGGCAGGTGGCCGGCGCCTGAAGCGCGCGGCAGCCCGATTATCGACGCAGCTCGCGCAGCCAACCCTGCGCCTCGGACCCTGTCCAGTCGACGGCGCCGGTGACGGTGCGGACGGCACGGCCCTCGCGATCGATCAGCACGGTGGTGGGAAACACGCCCACGCCCCAGGCCCTGGCGGTGGCGCCGCGCGGATCGGGCAGCACGTGCAGTTGCGTGAGGCCGGCGCTTTGCACGAAGCGCGCCGCGCGCGAAGCCTGCTCGCGCACGTTGACGGCCAGCACCACCAGCCGCTCGCCCTCCAGCTCGGCCAGGGTCTGGAGCGTGGGCATCTCTTCCTTGCAGGGTGCGCACCAGGTGGCCCAGAAGTTGACCAGCACCGGGCGGCCCTTCAGCTCTGCCAGATTCCAGGCCTGCCCGTTCAGGTCGGTGCCCGCCAGCGGCGGCAGCGCGCGGCCGGGCGGCCAGGGCTTGGCCTCGAACTGGGCGAGCGCGGGGCCCGTGGCGGCGGCCGCGATCACGGCCAGCACCCGCCGCCGCGTGAGCATTCGCATCAGCCCACGCGTTCCGCCACCCAGCCCTGCACGCTTTCAAGCGCCTTGGGCAATCCCGAAGCGTCGGTGCCGCCGGCCATCGCCATGTCCGGCTTGCCGCCGCCCTTGCCGCCCACCTGCTGGGCGACGAAGTTGACCAGCTCGCCGGCCTTGAGCCTGCCCACGGCGTCGGGCGTGACGCCAGCGGCCAGCTGGACCTTGGCGCCGTCGACGGCGGCCAGCACGATGGCGGCGCTTTTCAGCTTGTCCTTCAGCTTGTCCATGGTGTCGCGCAGGGTCTTGGCGTCGGCGCCGTCCAGACGCGCGGCCAGCACCTTGAGGCCCTTCACGTCGACGGCCTGGCCGGCCAGTTCGTCGCCCTGGCTGGAGGCCAGCTTGCCCTTGAGCTGGGCCAGTTCCTTCTCGAGCGACCTGACCTGCTCCAGCACCTGGCCCAGGCGCGATTCCACCTCCGCCGTGGGCGCGCGCAGCGTGGCGGCCACGGCGTGCAGGCTGGCTTCCAGGCCCTGCAGGTAGCCCAGCGCGTTGGCGCCGGTGACAGCCTCGATGCGCCGCACGCCGGCGGCCACCCCGCCTTCGCTGACGACCTTGAACAGGCCGATGTCGCCGGTGCGCGCCACGTGCGTGCCGCCGCAGAGTTCACGGCTGGAGCCGATGTCGAGCACGCGCACGGTGTCGCCGTACTTCTCGCCGAACAGCATCATGGCGCCGGTCTTCTGCGCGCTCTCGATGTCCATCAGCCGCGCCTGGGTGGCGGCGTTCTGCAGGATCTCCTCGTTCACACGGCGCTCGATCTCGGTGATCTGCCCGGGCGTGACCGGTGCGTTGTGGGCGAAGTCGAAGCGCGTCTTCTCGGCATCCACCAGGCTGCCCTTCTGCTGCACGTGGCCGCCCAGCACCTCGCGCAGCGCCTTGTGCATCAGGTGCGTGACGCTGTGGTTGCGCTGGGTGGCGGCGCGGCGCGCGGTGTCCACGCGGGCCTGTACGGTGTCGCCCACCTTCAGCGTGCCCTGCTGCATCACGCCGTGGTGGCCGTACACGTCGGCCTTGATCTTCTGCGTGTCTTCCACGCCGAATTCCACGCCTTCGGCATCCAGCACGCCGGCGTCGCCGACCTGGCCGCCGCTTTCGGCGTAGAACGGCGTGGTGTCGAGCACCACGATGCCGCTCTGGCCGGCCTTGAGGGCATCGGTCGGCGTGCCTTCGTGGTAGAGCGCGACCACCTTGCTGGTGTGCACCAGCTCGTCGTAGCCGGTGAACACGTTGGCCGCGCCGCCGTACTCCACCTGCTTGTCCATCCGGAACTTGCCGGCCGCGCGGCCGGCGGCCTTCTGCTGCGCCATGGCTTCGTCAAAGCCGGCCACGTCCACGGTGACGCCGCGCTCGCGGCACACGTCCTGCGTCAGGTCGAGCGGGAAGCCGTAGGTGTCGTGCAGCTTGAAGGCCACGTGGCCCGGCAGTTCCTTGCGGCCGGCAATCAGCGCGTCGTCCAGGATTTCCATGCCGTTGGCCAGGGTCTCGAAGAAGCGCTCTTCCTCGGCCTTCAGCACCTCTTCCACGCGTTTGGCCTCGGCCTGCAGGCGCGGGTAGGCGGCGCCCATCAGCTCGACCAGCGGCGCCACCAGCCTGTGGAAGAAGGGTTGCTTCTGGCCCAGCTTGTAGCCGTGGCGGATGGCGCGGCGGATGATGCGACGCTGCACATAGCCGCGTCCTTCGTTGCTCGGGATCACGCCGTCGCTCACCAGGAAGGCGGTGGCGCGGATGTGGTCGGCGATCACCTTGAGCGAGGGGTTGGCGAGATCGGCGCAGCCGGTGGCCTGGCCGGCGGCGGCGATCAGCTTCTCGAACAGGTCGATCTCGTAGTTGCTGTGCACGTGCTGCAGGATGGCGGCCAGGCGCTCCAGGCCCATGCCGGTGTCGACGCAGGGCGCGGGCAGCCTGGTGACGCTGCCGTCCTCGTGCATCTCGAACTGCATGAACACGTGATTCCAGATCTCGATGAAGCGGTCGCCGTCTTCCTCGGGGCTGCCGGGCGGGCCGCCGGGGATGTGCGGGCCGTGGTCGTAGAAGATCTCGCTGCACGGGCCGCAGGGGCCGGTGTCGGCCATCATCCAGAAGTTGTCGCTCTTGTACTTGCCGCCCTTGTTGTCGCCGATGCGGATCACGCGCTCGGGCGGCAGGCCGATGTCCTTGGTCCAGATGTCGTAGGCCTCGTCGTCCTCGTGGTAGACGGTGGCCGTGAGCTTGTCGGCCGGCAGGCCGTAGACCTGGGTGAGCAGTTCCCAGCCCCAGGCGATCGACTCTTTCTTGAAGTAGTCGCCGAAGCTCCAGTTGCCCAGCATCTCGAAGAAGGTGTGGTGGCGCGCGGTGTAGCCCACGTTCTCGAGGTCGTTGTGCTTGCCGCCGGCGCGCAGGCAGGCCTGCACGCTGGCCGCGCGCACGTAGGGGCGCTTGTCGCTGCCCAGGAACACGTCCTTGAACTGCACCATACCGCTGTTGGTGAACATCAGTGTCGGGTCGTTGCCCGGCACCAGCGGGCTGCTGGGCACGACGGTGTGGCCCTTGCTCTCGAAGAAGTCGAGGAAGCTCTTGCGGATGTCCGCGACGGACATGGGGGGTTTGGCGGTTTTCATCATGTTTTTGGCGTCTGGCCCAGGCAGGACAGGCGCAGTCAGCTCAGTAATTGATAGCGGAGACCGGTGAATCGGGCGAAATCCTGGTCGAAGGTCAGGACCTCGGCGTTGTGTTCGATGGCCAGGGCGGCGATGTGGGCGTCGCTGGTCAGGTTGCCGGCGGTGCCGGCTTCGAGCAGCAGGCGCGCAAGAATGTCCATATGGCGCTCGCCCGGCTGCAGCAAGCGCGCGTTGGGGTGGTTCAACCAGCCCTGGACGTCGGCCAAGGCGTCCGCCACGCTGAGCGGGCTCGCCATCACGCGCGCCATCGTCGACAGCCGCACGAAGCCGATCAGCGGCAGCCACGCCAGACCCACGCCTTCAGGCTCGCGCGCCGCCGTGTCCAGCGAAGCGCGGGCGACCTCGTGGTCCGGGCTGAGCGGGTTGGCGGCGTAGAGCAGCAGGTTGGTATCGGGCAGCTTCATGCCTTGTTGCGGCGCCTGGTCTGCCGCTCTGCGCCCAGCCGCGCGTCGAGTTTCAGGAATTCCTGGACGTCCAGCTCGTCGAGCAACTGGTTGGCGCGACTCAGATCCACCAGCGGTGCTCCCATGTTGTGGGTGCGCTGGATGAAAGGCGGCATGTCCTCTGCCGCCAGCACCGGCTTGGCATGCAGCGGCACGATCTTGGCCACCGGCTTGTTGTGGCGGGTGATGATGACCTCTTCGCCCCGCTCGGCGCGGGCGACGTATTCGCTCAAATGGGTCTTGGCCTCGAACAGGCCAACGGCTGGGGCGGGCATGGCGGGCCTTTCAAAGTTGGTTGAATCAACCAGATTTTAGCCGAAGCCCTCTCATGTTGCAGGGCAGCACGGGCGCCGGCGACAGTTCCGGCGACGCCGAAACATCGACGCGCCCAAGGCTCGGACACTGCCAGTCCCTCCCCTGAAAAGCCCTGCACCATGATCGCCGTCATCTTCGAGCTTTGGCCCGCGCCGGACCAGCAAGACCGCTACTTCGACCTGGCCGCCGGCCTGCGCAATGAATTGCAGGCCATCGACGGCTTCGTCTCCGTCGAGCGCTTCCAGAGCCTGGCCGAGCCGGGCAAATACCTGTCGCTCTCGTTCTGGCGCGACGAGGCCACCGTGCAGGCCTGGCGCAACCGCCCCGCGCACCGCGGTGCGCAACAGCAGGGCCGTGGCGGCGTTTTCGCCGACTACCGCCTGCGCGTGGCCGAGGTGCGGCGCGACTACGGCCTGCGCGAGCGCGCCCAGGCCCCGCAAGACGCCAACCACCATCACCTCCGCCAGGACCAGCCATGACCATCACCTGCTTCATCCGCTACGAGATCGACCCGTTCCAGAAAGACGCCTTCCTCCGGTACGCCGAAGCCTGGGGCCGCATCATCCCGCGCTGCGGCGGCCATCTGGTGGGCTACTGGCTGCCGCACGAAGGCAGCAACATCGAGGCCTGGGGCCTGATCGGCTTCGACTCGCTGGCCGCCTATGAGGCGTACCGCGCGCGCCTCAGGGCGGACGAGGAAGGCGCCCGCAACTTCGCCTGGGCGCAGCAGCAGCGCTTCATCCTGAAGGAAGAGCGCCGCTGGTTGCAGGGCGTGGAAGGCACATTGAACCGCCCGCCACAATAGGCGCATGGGCCACGCACCCGAACCCCGCTTCGCCCGCGTCGCCGCCCTGCTGGCCGATCCGACCCGCGCGCGCATGCTGGCCCTGCTGCTGGCGGGCGAATCGCGCACGGCGGGCGAGCTGGCGCGCGGCGCCGGCGTCACGCCGCAGGCCGCCACCTCGCAGCTGGCGCAGCTGGAAGACGCCGGGCTGATCCGCGCACGCAAGCAGGGCCGGCACAAGTACTTCGCGCTGGCCGACGTGGAGGTGGCGCACGCTTTGGAGGCGCTCTCGCTGGTGGCCGAGCGCGACGACGTCACCGCGCGCTGGCGCCGCCCCGCCTACCAGCCGCTCAAGCGCGCCCGCCGCTGCTACGGCCACCTGGCGGGCGAACTGGGCGTGGCGCAACTCAAGATGCTGCTGGCGCAGGGCCATTTGCGCGAATCGGCCGAGGGCTTCGTGCCCACCGCCTCGGGCGAAGACTGGCTGCGCCAGCTTGGCCTGCCGCTGCCCACTGGCGGCGGGCGCCTGGCCTACCGCTGCATGGACTGGTCCGAACGCCAGGACCACCTGGCCGGCACGCTGGCCACCGCCCTGCTCGACCACTACCTGCAGCGCGACTGGCTGCGGCCCGGCCAGGAAGACCGCGCGCTGCGCGTCACCCCGGCGGGCGAGGCGCGGCTGCTGCCCATGCTCGAGCCCTGAGCACTGAGCCTCGGCCTGGATGACCTGCCCAAGGGCCGCGCATCACCGGGCCACCCAGCCGCCGCAGACCGGAAAGGCCTGGCCCACGAAGCAGTCGGCAGCGGCGCTGCACAGATAGGCGGCGAACAGGGCATCCTCGCGCGCCGACACCAGCCGGCCCAGCGGCACCTCGCGGGCCAGGCGCTCCTGGAAGCGCGGGTTGGCCTGCACCTCGGGCGGAAAGTACGTGGGGTTGTCGACAAAGTTCTGGGCGATGGCATTGACCTGCACGTTGTGCGGCGCCAGCTCCACCCCCACGGCCTGCACATAGGCCAGCTGGGCGCCGCGGGCGGCGCTGTAGGACGAGGTGCGTTTCATGCCGCGCAGCGCGGACGCGCTGCCGATGACGAGGATCTTGCCGGCCCGGCGCGCGATCATCGCGGGCGCGGCGGCGCGAACCAGTCTGGGCAGCGGGTCCACCAGCGCTCCGAAAACCTGCCGCCACTCCTCCTCCGTCACCTCGGTGGCCGGCGTGGTGGGTGCGGTGAACGCCAGGTTGGCCACCAGCACGTCGATGGCGCCTGCGGCGCGCACCACGCGGTCAGCCGCGTCCGGCTCCCAGAGCGGCTCTGCGCTGGCCACCACCGTGGCACCCTGCTCTTCGAAGACCTCGCAGAGCACCGGCCCCATGAACTCGTTGGACTGGGTGACGAGCACCCGCTTGCCTTGCAGCGCGTGTTGCATGCTTCTGTACCTTATCGATTGGGTCGAGAGATGCCTACCCGGCGCGTGCCGTGCCTGCCCCGCATGGTCAAGCGCATAGGCCCTTCACGCTCCGGCAGCCCCGCGGTAGGTGCCATCGCCGTGCGGCGCGGCCAGAAATTCCGGCCGCTTCTCCGCAGCCGCTGAATAGGCTGCCAGGCGCGGAAAGCACCCGGCAGGCACGGCGTCCGCCACCGTCTGCCGGGTGAAGTGCCAGGCCACGGCGATGGTGATGCCGGCCTGCCCGAAGCCCGCCGCCCCTGGCGCCGGGTAGCCGTCGACCTCGCTCTCGAGTGCGTCATAGGCGGCCAGCAACTGATCCGTGACCCGGCTGACCCAGGGTTCATGCTGGATTTCCGGCGGGCGCAGGTTCCGCTCGTAGAAGATTTGCACGCTTTTTTCCATGGCAGCCAGCGCCAGGCCGATCAGGTGCAGCTCCTGCTGCAGCGGCTTCAACCCGGCAGGCATGAGGGAGCGGGGCCGGGCCAGGGCCTCGGCGTACTCCAGGATGAGGGTCGAATCCATCAGCGCCGTGCCGTCGTCGCACACCAGCGTGGGGGCCTTCACCACCGGGTTGACGCGCCGGAATTCGTCCATGCCCCGGAACACCGAAACCGACCGGTGCTCGAAAGGCAGGCCGAGCATCTGCAGGGAAATGGCGACGCGCCGCACGTACGGCGAATCCAGCATGCCGATGAGTTTCACGGGACCTCCATGAGTGGCCGGGTGGAGCGGTTCATCATAGGCCCGCACGCCCGAATGTGCCCAGGCTCACATAACGCGGCGGCTGGGCCGCCAGGTCGGACCAGATCAGATCGACCTGCCGCACCGTCCACGCGATGGGGGCGGCCAGCGGCGCCAGCGTCACCCGCTCGGCATGGCGCAGCGTGGTGAGGTGCGGCTTGAAGGCGCGCGATTCCGGCTGCAGACCGGCCTGCGCCGCCAGCGCGTCAGTGGCGCGGTGCAGATCCTGCAGCGCCGGGTTGGGCGCTGGCCGCAGCACGGCAATGGTGCCGCTGCCGGTGCGCCACAGCTCGGCGCGGTCCAGCACGATGCGGAACGGCTCGAAGCCCAGGGCCGTCAGTGCCTGCGACCAGCTGCGCTGCGCCGAGGCATCGACCCGGTTGAAGAACTGCAGCGTGAGGTGCATGCGATCAGGCGCGGGGCGCAGGCGCCGTGGCAGGCCGTCCCAGCGCTGGCGCTCGGCGTCGATGGCGGCACACGCCGCCGCGTCGGGAAAAATGGCGGTAAACAGGCGGCGCGGCGTGGGAGATGGGTGCGGGTCGTTCATCGCGGGCGGGCGGCGTTCATCGAGCATTCATCCAGTGCTTCGGCAAGCTCAGCGTGAACGGTTGGGTATTGTTCCTGAACGCGACCCGCTACTGGAAGCCGAAGCTCAGCTGCGCCGGCGCCACCAGTGCTTCAGAAGCGCCACAAGTCGCCAGCACTTCGTAGTGACGCCGCCCGACCTCGGGGGTGAGCTGCAACCACACCAGGCAGACCTCGCTGACCGGCCAGTCGATGGCCTGCGGCAGCCGTGGCGGGGCCACGCCCAGCGCATCGCGCGACAGCGTGACATGCGCGCCCGGCCGGTGCCAGAACGGCGCGTGGGCGCGCCGCGCCAGATCGGCCACCTCCGCCTGCAGGGCCTTGAAGGCCGGGCTGGGCGTCGCCTGCAGCACCAGGTGGCTGCCGCCGACGTGGGCGCGCTGCAGGCGCAGCGTAAAGGGGCCAAAGCGCAGCTGACGCAGGCCCTCGCGCAGGCGCGCCAGTTCGGCGTCGGCGTAGTACAGCGGGTCGGCCACGGTGACGTGCAGGCGCTCGGACTCGGTCCACCAGCGGTGGGCCGGCCAGTGCCATTCGCTGCGCAGGCGGGCGATGGCGTGGCGCGCCGGCTCGTGGGGCAGCAGGCAGACGAACAGGCGGCGCAGGCCGGGTGCTGGCAGGGGCAGCGGCATGGCGGCTCTCCCAGTGTTTTCCTAGTGAAAATCGCGGCTGGTGGTGGCCTCGGCCAGCCGGCCCAGCAGCGGGGTGAGGTCGTGCAGGCGGCGGGCGATCAGGTGCTGGACCTGGCCGCCGCTGTCCACGTCGCGCTGCCACTCACCCTCCACGGCCATCAGGCGCGCGCGCAGCAGGACGTGCGCTGGGCGTCGTCCTCCCGCAGGCTCTTCCAGACGATCACGTTCACCGGCCCGGTCTCGTCTTCCAGCGTGACGAAGATGGTGCCCCTGGCCGTTTGCGGCTGCTGGCGCACGGTGACCAGGCCGGCCGCGCGCACGCGCGCGCCGTGCGGGCGCTGGCCGAGCTGGGCCGCCGTCTGCACGCCGCGCCGCGCCAGCCGCTCGCGCAACAGCGCCATGGGATGGCGGCGCAGCGTGAGGCCGAGGGCGGCATAGTCGTGCACGATCTCCTCGCCCTCCGGCGCGGCGGGCAGCGCCAGCGGCGCTTCGTCGATGGGGGCGTCGTGCAGCAGCGCGGGCGCGGGCTTGAGGGAGGAGCCCTGCCACACCTGCTGGCGCCGGTGGCCGGCCAGGCTGCGCAGCGCGTCGGCGGCGGCGAGCTGGTTGAGCTGCCGCGTTTCCAGCCCGGCGCGGCGCGCCAGATCGGCCACGCTGGCGAGGGGCGCCAGCGCGCGCGCCTGGGCGATGCGCTGCGCCGCCGGCTTGTCCAGCCCCTTGACCAGGCGCAGGCCCAGGCGCACGGCGGGGCGCGGGGCAGCCTTTGCGGCGGCGCCATCGACTCTTTTTTTGATAGCTGCCTGCGGCGTCTGCGCCTGGGCTGGAGGCCGATTTGATTCACAAAGTTCGTGGGATGCTTCCGCTGCCGGGCCGGACACTGGCGAAACGTCTTCCACCACACTGTCAGCTATGGTGTTGATAGCTGCCTGCGCCTGCTGTGCCTGGGCTGGAGGCCGATTGGGATCAAAAAAATCGTGATCTGACCCTGATTCCTCTGACCCTGACTCAAGCTCCAGCGCGCAATCCCAGCCGCTCACCGCCACGTCTGGCGGCAGCACCTGCACACCGTGGCGCCGTGCGTCCTGGATGAGCTGCGAGGGGCCGTAAAAGCCCATGGGCTGCGAGTTGAGCATGGCGGCCAGAAAGGCCTCCGGCTCGTGGCACTTGAGCCAGGCGCTTTCGTAAGCGATCAGGGCAAAGCTGTAGGCATGGCTCTCCGGGAAACCGTATTCGCCGAAGCCCTGGATCTGCTTGAAGATGCGCGCGGCCAACTCGGCGCTGTAGCCGTTGGCCAGCATGCCTTCGGTCAACTGGATCTCGAACGGGCCCAGGCCGCCCTTGCGCTTCCAGGCGGCCATGGCGCGGCGCAGACGGTCGGCGTCTTCGGCGGAAAAGCCGGCGGCCAGCATCGACAGCTCCATCACCTGCTCCTGGAAGATGGGGATGCCCAGCGTGCGCGCCAGCGCCTTGGCCAGCCTCGGCTGGGTGCCCGGCTGGTCGTATTTGGACAATTCGTACTCAATCGGCTTTCCCTGCCGCCGCCGCTCGCGCGCCTTCAGGTACGGGTGCACCATGCCGCCGCTGATGGGGCCGGGCCGCACGATGGCCACCTGCACCACCAGGTCGTAGAAGACCTCGGGTTTCAGGCGCGGCAGCATGCTCATCTGCGCGCGGCTTTCGATCTGGAAGGTGCCCACCGTGTCGGCCAGGCGGATCATGGCGTAGGTGGCCGGGTCGTCCTGCGTGATGTCGTAGCGCGTGAAGGGCTGGCTGCGCCGCTGGCTGACCAGATCGATGCAGCGGCGCACGGCGGTGAGCATGCCCAGCGCCAGCACGTCGACCTTGAGCATGCCCAGCGCCTCCAGGTCGTCCTTGTCCCACTGGATCACCTGGCGCAGCGCGGGCCGGCGCGGCAGCCAGGGGGCCAGCGCGGCCTGGTCGGCCCAGGCCTTGGCTTCTGCGCCCTGCTCCTCCACACCCACACCCCAGGCCTCGGCGCCGTCCATGGCGGCGGGCTCCACCGCCACCAGCCGGTGCAGCGGCGTCTCGGTGAGCACGAAGCCGCCCACGTGCTGGCTGAGGTGGCGGGGCGTGCCGCGCAGCTGGTCGGTGAGTTCCAGCCACAGCCGCATCAGCGCCGGCGGTGCGGCAGCGCCCACCGTGGCGGCCAGCTCGCCCAAGCGGTGCGCTGCCAGCTCGTGGTCGAACCAATGGTGGTCCTTGGCGAAGGCGTCCACCAGCCGCTCATCCACGCCCAGCGCCAGGCCGACGTCGCGCAGCGCGCTGCGGGTGCGGTAAGCGATCACCGTGGCGGCCAGGGCGGCGCGGTGCCGCCCGTATTTCTTGTAGATGTACTGGATGACTTCCTCGCGCCGCTCGTGCTCGAAGTCGACGTCGATGTCCGGCGGCTCGTTCTGGCGTGCGCGGCTGATGAAGCGCTCCAGCAGCGGGTGGGATTTCTCGGGGTCGGCGGCGGTGATGCCCAGGCACCAGCACACCACCGAATTGGCCGCCGAGCCACGCCCCTGGCACAGGATGCCCAGCCGCCGCGCCTCGCGCACGATGTCGTGCACGGTGAGGAAGAACATCTCGTAGCGGCACTCGGCGATCAGCCGCAGTTCCTTGGCCACGTAGCGCCAGATCTGGATCGGCACGCGCGGGTAGCGGCTGCGCGGGTAGCGCTCCAGCGCACCCTGCAGCGTGAGCCGGCGCAGCGCCTGCGTGGGTGTGAGGCCCGATGGCACGGTTTCCAGCGGGTAGTTGTAGCGCACCTCTTCCAGCCGGAAGCTGCAGCGCGCGGCCACGGCCAGCGTGGCGGCCAGCAGGTCGGGTTCGTACACGCTGGCCAGGCTGGCGCGCGGGCGCAGATGGCGCTCGGCGTTGGGCTGCAGCGCGAAACCGCACTGCTGCACCGGGCGGCCCAGGCGGATGGCGGTGAGCACGTCGTGCAGGCGCTTGCGGGCACGCACGTGCAGGTGCACGTCGCCAGCGGCCACCAGCGGCAGGCCGGTGGCGGCGGCCAGGCGCCGCAGCGCGAGCAGCCAGAGGGCGTCGTCGGCGTCGCCGTTCAGCTCGACCAGCAAGGCCGTGGGCCGGGCTGCGGAAGGCGCCAACGCATCGCCGGATTCCATGCCAAAAAGGCCTGCAGCCCTTTCCTGACGGCCGCAACCAGCTATGAAATCCATAGTTTCCGGATGCTGCAGCCAGCCGCGGCACGGCGCCCACAGACGCTCGCAGCCGGGCAGCGCGGCCAGGGCCACGGCCAGCGGCGGCAGGCGGTAGCGGCCCTTCTCCGCCGCGCCGCGGCAGCGGCTGATGAAGCTGCACACATCGCCCCAGCCCGAAAGATCGCGCGCCAGCGCCACCAGCGTGCCCTGGTCCTCGAACCGGAACTCGCTGCCGTAAAGCAGCCGCAGGGGCGCGGCCACGCCCGCCGCGGCGCGGGCAGCGTGCAGCGCGGCCAGTTCGTCGTCGGTCGGGTCGGCCTGCGAGCGCTCCAGCGCGCCCAGCGCCTGCCAGGCGCGCACCACACCGGCCACCGAGGCCTCGTCGGTGACGGCCAGCGCCGTGTAGCCCAGCGCCCAGGCACGCTGCACCAGCTCTTCCGGGCTGCTGGCGCCGCGCTGGAAGCTGAAGTGGGTGAGGCAGTGCAGTTCCGCATACAACGGGCCCCCACGCTCCCCCGCTTCGCGTGGTCCGCTGCCCCCCGAGGGGGTGCTCGCCGCCTTCGGGCGGCCGAGCGGCGGCGAGACCGGGCCCCCACGCTCCACGACTTCGTCTGTTGCGCTGCCCCCCGGGGGGGTTGCACCCCGCCTTGGGAGCGGCCCGGCGGCGGGGTGACCCCCACGCTGTGCTGACGCACCGGCCTCGCCCTCCTGCGCATGGCCCGGCGCTGCCGGCCGGAGCGGCAGTGGCCGCACCTTCGCCAGGCGGGCCAGCCGCGCCGCCTCCTGGGCGCGGCGCTGCAGTTCCTTGAAGCTCGGCTCCGGCATGGCGCACCTCAGACGTAGAGGCCGTGCAGAAACCAGCGCGCCTCGTCCGCCGCGCCCGGACGCGCGGCGGTGGGCCGCTCGCGGAACACCCAGAGCAGCTCGGCGCGCGGGTTCTGGGCGATGAAGTAGTCCCTGCTGACCGCGCCCCCACGCTCCGCTGCTTCGCATGCTGCGCTGCCCCCCGAGGGGGCCCTCGCCGCCTTGGGACGGCCCGGCGGCGGCGAGATCGCGCCCCCACGCTCCACGACTTCGTCTGTTGCGCTGCCCCAAGCCGGGGATGGGGCCCCGGCTTCGCCAGGCCTTGGGGCCGCACCCCGCCTTGGGAACGGCCCGGCGGCGGGGTGGCCCCCACGCTCCCGCGCCGCAGGCAGTGCGCCTTCTTCCGCCTCGGCATCCGACCACCAGCCGGCCTCGATGCGGCGCGGCTCGGTCAGCAGACGCAGCGGGCCGCGGTAATGCGGCTGGCCGCCGTGCACGGGCAGGGCCAACGGCTCGGGCAGCAGGGTGGTGGGTGCCAGGGCGTCGGGCCAGTCGGCAGGCAGGCCGGGGGACATGGATGAAGGTGGCCGGCGTGGGCCATCGCCGGTGGCTGCGCCGGCCTGCCCTGCGTTCGGGCGGGTACCGGGTGGCCTTCGATCGCCCCCAACCGTTCGGGCTGCGCCTGGCTGGGCCTCGCGCGGCGCTTCGACAGGCTCAGCGTGAACGGTTGGAGATGCTTGAACGCGATTCGACATAAGACCTTCGATCCGTACGTGCTTCTGCGCAGCAGGTGTCGAGGCCATCGCTGAATCGCCACGGCCCTGCGCCCGCTTCCCGCGCGGCCGGCCGGCCTGCGGCGCCGGCGCGGCCAGCAGCGCCTCGGCCGGGTGCCAGCGCTGGCGGCGTTCCGGCCGGTGGTCGGCCTGCGGCTCGGCTGCCAGCAACTGGCCGGGGCCCAGGCGGGCGCTGACGCGTTCGATGAACACGTGCAGCGGATCGCCCCCGCGCCGATCCTGCGGCAGCAGGCTGTGGCTGGCGGCCTGCCAGGGCGCGGTGCGCAGCGCGCTCAGGGCCAGCCCCACCGCCGGCGCCAGCATGGGGGTGCGCGCCAGCCGCTCGGCCAGCAGGCGGCGCAGGTGCTCGGTATGCTGCACCGGCTCGGCGGTGCCGACGACCAGCGCCTGCTCGGGCGGCAGCTCCTGCCCGTTCAGGCGACGCACGTCGAGCCGCCAGCGCAGCTCCACCGCCAGCACGCCGAGCTGGCGCGCGCGCAGCCACAGCTGCAGGCTGGCCAGCAGGCGGCTGGCACTCCACAGCAGGGCCGGCGCGGTGTCCGCCCGCGTGGGCAATTCCAGCCGCTCGGCAAAGCGCTCCGGCAGCGTGGCCCAGGGGTACACGTCGGGCGCGCGGCCGAAGGCGACGTCCAGCGCCTGCACCAGCTCGGGGCCGAAGCGCCGCGCCAGCCCGGCGCGCGGCAGTGCTGCCAGATCGCCCCAGCTGCGGCAGCCCAGCCGCGCCAGCACCGGCAGGTGCGGCCGCGCGGCGCTGAGGGTGTGCAGCGGCAGATCGGATGCGCGGGCGACGCGGCCCGCGCCGCCTTCCACCCGTAGCCGCAGGCACGCCAAAGCTACCAAACTTGTAGCTGCCTGCGCCTGCCGTGCAAGGTCTGTATGCGGATTGGACTCAAAAATCTGCTGCAGCAGCGCACGCCGACCGCCCCACAGGCGCAAGGTGCCTGACACCTCCAGCAGCAGCGCCTCATCCACCCAGGCGACGTGCGGGGTGAACTGCAACGCCCACCAGGCTAGGGCTTCGGGCGAAGGGGCGGCGAGGCCAGCCCAGGGCTGCCCGGCTTCGGCCTCCGGCGTGGCCATGCGGCCGCCCTCCTCGGCCTGCGGAAGCGCTGACGCGGCTCCGCCGACATGCGCGCCCACGACGACCGCCGCCTCGCCCGTCAGCACCTCAAGCGGCCACTGCAAGGCGATCCACATCGCGCGCTCCTTCTGGCCTGCCTGCCCATCGGGCGGGGAACGGCAGCACCTGAGCCCCCGCACCCTGCCGGGCCGCGCCGGCGGCCAGCAGCGCACGCAGGACCGGTGGCTGCACAGGCAACCGCAGCGGCGCGGCCAGCGGCGGACCGCGCCGCTTGACGATGTGTACCAGCAGCGGCGCCGCCCCCTGCCCCGGCAACCCCTGCGGCATCGCCTCGCCCAGTTCCAGCCGCAACCGCAGCGGCGCGGGCGAAGCACCGCGCGCCGCCTGCGCGGGCCGCACTGCGAACAGCAAAACGTCGCCCCGCTGGGCCGCCGTCAGGTGCAGGCGCCGCAGTTCAGCCTCGCGCGCATGTGGCAGCCACGCCAGCACGGCCGCCACACCGGCGCAACGCAGCGCCTGCTCGGCCATCCACGGGCATTCATCCGGCGCCCACAGCACCTGCGTTGGCAGCAGCCCGGCCGCCGCCAGCGCAGGCAGATAAGGCGGCTGCGGCACGCCCATCAGCAGCACCGCCCCGCCCCGCTGCCGCACGGCCAGCGCCGGCAGCAGCAACGGCCACAGGGGCGCCTCGCCCTCCTCCGGTTGCAGCAGATCGACGAGCCCGCCCAACGGCCAGCCACCGCCGGGCAGTTCGGCGTCCAGCGCGGCCTGGCCGGTGACCACCACCCTGGAGGGCACACCCGCATGCAACATGTCGGCCCGCCATATCGGGGTACGCGTGGAGGTTGAAGCAATGGATGGCACGGCTGCAAATAACTGTGTTTATAAACAGTATTTTGAGCCCGCCGCAACAACTCTGGCAAGCGCTTTACGCGACGAACGGCGCGGGCTGACTGGGTGTGGGCTGGCTGCTATCGAGGCAGGAGCTGACGTGCCTCGGCAGGCGGCTTAAAGACCTGAAAAGCCCGCTCCACCGGCAGACGCATGAGCAGGAAAGATGCGCATAAAATACGCGCATCATCGACATGGAGCCACCATGAGACACTTGGACAATGCCCCCAAGAAAGCCACCAACCTGTCGCTCAACAGCAAGGTCCTGGAGATGGCGCGCGAAATGGGCATGAACATTTCGCAGACGGTGGACGAACTGCTGGCAGCCGAGGTCAAACGGCGCTACTGGGAAAGGTGGGCCGAGGAGAACAAGGAAGCCGTCGCCGCGTACAACGCGCGCATCGCCAAGGAAGGCTTGCCGCTGGCCAAATACCGCAGCTTCTGACATGGCCCGCTTCGACGTCTACCGACACCCGGATGCGATGCTGCGCAAGCACACGCCCTTCCTCATGGACGTGCAGAACGATTACATCAGCAGCATCGACACACGCGTGGTGCTACCAATGCGAGCCGCGACAATGGCCGGCACACCCATGCGCGACCTCAACCCCGCTTTCGACATCGACGGCCTCCAGGTCGTTCTGGATGCACCGGCAATCGCGGCTTTTCCCGCAGCGGAGTTGCGTACCCCCGTCGTGAACTTGCGCGCACAGGCCGAACACATCGTCAATGCGCTCGACACCCTTTTCGGCTCCTATTGAGAAAGAGGTTTCCGTGGACACATCATCTGAGGGAGCCATTCGTGCTTATCGGCGAGAGCAGCAGAACCCCTATGCATGCCTGGATCTACTAGAGGAGTTAGACCAACTCAAAGCTGATCGGCGAAGACTGGAGAACCAGTATGCCCATGCAAATGAACTGGAGGCGCTGAGCGAACTTGTGCTGCAGCCTAACTCTGAGCGAGCAGATGCTCAGCCAAAGTTGCAACACCCTCACCGAACTGGACCTGCCCGCGAATCGAGCCCCCAGCGGGAGCGACGAAACTGGATTGAAAGACTTGCACGTGAGCAGCACCAACAAATCTGGAGCAAGCGCGCGATCCTTTTCGCGGATCATGCGACACGCCGTCCAATCGACATGATCGATCCGATCATCGTGCTAGAGCTTCTGGGATATGAGGTGGAAACCCACGGCGCTCTAGGCTCCATGGCGAACAGCGACCGACATGCCTCGAAGGTGGCTGGGCTCATAGACAAGACCTCTCGCAAAGTACTTCTTTCCAGCGGCTTTCCAATTCCAGTGAGAAATTTCACCGCCGCTCACGAGCTTGGTCATGCGGTGATGCACGACTTTCGAGGCATGCACCGAGATCGCGCCACGGATGGCTCGCTCTCGAGTCGAGATGGCGTTGAACGAGAAGCTGACATCTTCGCATCCATGTTTCTGATGCCGAGGAGGTTGGTGAAGCAAGAATTTGAAGCCCGATTCGGACGCTCCCCTTTCCCTTGGAACGAGGAAACGCGCTTTGCGCTCGGTGGTTCGCTTCCATATGAACGATGGGAGCCAGCATCGACTCGCGCGCTTGCCCAGCTACTGAGCAGCGCAGCTGGATTCAATGGGATGAACTTCATACCGCTGTTCAAATTGTTTCGGGTTTCCGAATGGGCCATGGCCATCCGACTCGAAGAACTCCAATTGGTGGAAAAACATCATGGCTGATCGTCCTCACCCAAAGCTAATGATCGTTGGGCACGATCAATCTGGCGCCTCGACCGATGTTCCCGAGCAGCGGAGCGCCTTGGCTGCACAATCCGCGCCCCACCCCATCCGCCATCAGTACGAAGACTTCATGCGCCATGTGTTCGAGCATGGCGTGTTCAAGGCCGACCGCACCGGCACCGGCACGCGCAGCGTGTTCGGCCACCAGATGCGGTTCGACCTGAACGAGGGCTTCCCGCTGGTGACGACCAAGAAGGTGCACCTGAAAAGCATCATCTACGAGCTGTTGTGGTTCCTGCGCGGCGACGGCAACGCCAGATGGCTGCAGGAGCGCGGCGTAACCATCTGGGACGAATGGGCGAAGCCCGACGGCGACCTGGGCCCGGTGTACGGCGTGCAGTGGCGCAGCTGGCCCGCGCCCACCCCCGACAACCCCAACGGCCACATCGACCAGATCGCCGAGGTGGTGAAGCAGCTCAAAGCCAACCCGGATTCGCGCCGCATCATCGTCAGCGCCTGGAACGTGGCCGATCTGCCGCAGATGGCGCTGATGCCCTGCCACGCCTTCTTCCAGTTCTACGTGGCCGACGGCCGCCTGAGTTGCCAGCTCTACCAGCGCAGCGCCGACATCTTTCTGGGCGTGCCCTTCAACATCGCCAGCTACGCGCTGCTCACCCACATGCTGGCGCAGCAGTGCGACCTGGCCGTGGGCGATTTCATCTGGACCGGCGGCGATTGCCATATCTACAGCAACCACTTCGATCAGGTGCAGGAGCAGCTCAGCCGCACGCCCTACCCCTACCCCACGCTGCACATCAAGCGCCGGCCGCCCTCGATCTTCGACTACCAGTACGAGGATTTCGAAGTGGTGGATTACCAGCACCACGCGGCCATCAAGGCCCCGGTTGCAGTATAAAAACGCCTTCCCGCCCAGACGTGGCGGGCGCAGGCAGCTCTCAATTCCATAGTAACCGCATGACCGATCTGCTCTCCCTTTACCGCACCATGGTGCGCATCCGCGCCTTCGAGGACGCGGCCGAAGTCGCCAGCCAGGGCGGCGTGGCCGTCTGGGGCAACGAGGCCTCGACCACCCAGCCCGCGCTGGTGCGCGGCCCGCTGCATCTGTCCACCGGGCAGGAAGCGGTGGCCGCCGGCGTGTGCGCGCACCTGAAGCCCGCCGACCTGCTCACCTCCACCCACCGCGGCCACGGCCACACGCTGGCCAAGGGCGCCGACGCCACGAAGATGATGTGCGAGCTGTTCGGCCGCGCCAGCGGCTACAACGGCGGCAAGGGCGGCTCCATGCACATCGCCGATTTCTCGGTCGGCATGCTGGGCGCCAACGGCGTGGTGGCGGCCGGCCTGCCCATCGCCGTGGGCGCGGCGCAGGGGCTGAAGATCCGCGGGCAGGAGGCCATTGCCGTCTGCTTCTTCCATGAACGGCCCGCGGTTGATGGCGCCGTCACCGAAGAAGCAGACGGCAATGGCCTCCTGCCCGCGGATCTTCAGTGACG
>Ga0209607_1000492_pt1 | contig 35447 bp, 30 predicted proteins | sample AD_UKC117_MetaG_FD_184413 | JGI IMG/M metagenome (GOLD analysis project Ga0209607, IMG submission 184413) | Active sludge microbial communities of municipal wastewater-treating anaerobic digesters from Hong Kong - AD_UKC117_MetaG (SPAdes)... | ecosystem: Engineered > Bioreactor > Anaerobic >... | reverse complement strand
AGACGCCAACTACGTCTATTACGGCGTGCGCGAATTCGGCATGAGCGCGATCAGCAACGGCCTCGCGCTGCATGGCGGCTTCGTGCCCTACGACGCCACCTTCCTCGTGTTCAGTGACTACGCGCGCAACGCCGTGCGCATGTCCGCGCTGATCCCGGCGGCCGCCATCCACGTCTACACGCATGACTCGATTGGCCTCGGCGAAGACGGTCCGACGCACCAGCCGGTCGAGCATCTGGCCAGCCTGCGCTATATCCCGAACAACCATGTCTGGCGTCCCTGCGATGCCGTCGAATCCGCCGTGAGCTGGAAGGTCGCCATCGAGCGTCGCAATGGCCCGGCCTGCCTGATCTTCAGCCGCCAGAACCTGCCGCACCAGTCGCGCAACGACGCACAGTTGGCGAACATTGCACGCGGTGGTTACGTGCTGGCCGAGCCGGAAAGCGGCGATTTCGACCTGATCCTGATTGCTACCGGCAGCGAAGTGGGTCTCGCCATGGATGCACATCGCGCGCTGGCGGCCGAAGGCATCGGTTCGCGCGTGGTGTCCATGCCCTGCTGCGAAGCCTTCGATGCGCAGCCGGCGGACTATCGCGAGTCGGTGCTGCCGGCCGCCAAGCGCCGCCGCATTGCCATCGAAGCTGCCACCGCCGACTACTGGCGCAAGTACGTTGGCCTTGATGGCGCCGTCATCGGCATGACCACCTTCGGCGCCAGCGCCCCGGCGAGCGATCTGTTCAAGTACTTCGGCATCACCGTCGAGAAGGTCGTCGAAGCCGCGAAGGCGCTGCTGGCAGCTTGAGCAGACACTGGAGTTGTCCTTGCCGGTCCCACGATGGCGTTGGACCGGCAAGGGCGTTCGCCTAGACGAACCGGGATGCTGTCGTCAGGATTGCCGCCAGCGCGATGATGAATGCGATCAGGCAAAACGCTGCAACCGCAAAACCGGCGAGGGTTCGCAGGATGGCGCCAGGCAAAGGTCGTGGATGCAGGCGCAGCAGCATGAGCACCAACAGGCCGTACATGGCGACGCGTGCGATGACGAGATGCTGCGACGTGAGCGGCGCCAGCAGGGCTTCGAACAGGCTTTGCAGGAAATAGCTGGTGGCATATGCATAGGTCAGCGCCACCCAGTATTCGGCGAAGTACCAGCGCTCGCGCCGGTTGGTTGCCCAGAGCCCAAGTGCAGCGAAAGGGATGATCATCAGCATCAGCAGTTCGCGATGCTCGGTGCGAAGGAAGATCACCCCGCGAGCCACCATCTCGGTGCCCTGCGCAGCCTGTCCGCTTTCATCGGCACTGCCTGCCTGCGACAGTTGCTGCGCATCGACCCAGAATTGACCGGCATCGTCGACTGTCGGGACCTCTGCAAGCCCGGCCAGCTTCTGCACCACCAGCGCCAGCGCGACCATGATCAGGAAGTAGCGGAAAGGCTTCGTCAGGCGTGGATCGCGGTCGATGATCCAGCGCCTCATCGTTTGCCCGGGTGAGCTGCAAAGGCTGACGAAGGTGTGCAGCAGGCCTTGATCGAAGTCCAGCGCCTCCGCCGACATTTCGCGAATGAAGGCTCGCGTCGTAATCCTCGGTGGCGTCACGCCATCCCGTTCGTCGGACGATTGCTGCTTCATGAACGCTGTTTCGCGCGGCTGGTCATGGCGAGCGCATGGCCAAGCAGTCGTGCCTCAACCCACTCACTGAAGCCACTGGTCGTCGTAAAACCCATACGCTGCATGGCTTCCTCGTCGCGCTTGGGCTTTGAAAGCAGCGCGCTGGCAAGCAGCCTGATGGTGGCCAGTTTGCCGGCGGTGTTTGCCTTGAGCCAGACCAGCGCACGCACGAGGCGCTGTTCGACCTCGGTGAAATCGCTGCCCAGCGGATAGTCAGGTAGCAGGCCGCTGCGGTGGGCTTCGCCGAGGCGTTCGGCGAGCTTGTCGGGCGTGTTCGGGGTGCGGTCCGGAGGCAGCACGAAATCATCATGTAGTTTGAAGGCGCGTTTCGCCGCTTCGATGATCGGCTGCTGGAAGCGCGCATCGGTGAGTTGCAGCATCGCCTGCACGCATTCGCCGTCGCTGCGGTCGCGCAGGTCGGCCACGCCGTATTCGGTGATGGCCACATCGCGCAGGTGGCGTGGAATGGTCTGGTTGCCGTAGTGCCAGTGCACGCTGCTGACCTCGCGCGTGCCTTCGCCGTGGGTGGCGCGGAACATCAGCACCGAGCGCGAATCATGCAGCGCGTGCGCCATGGCCACGAAGTTGTACTGGCCACCCACGCCGGACACCACGCGGCCGTCCTCCAGCGTTTCCGAGGCCGCGCCACCGAGCGCGGTCATCAGCATGCAGGTGTTGAAGAAGCGCGGCTGCCGACGTTGCTCGCGCTCAAGCGCCTCGTAGCCACCATAGAGTTCGTTGATGTGCGAGACGCGGGTCATGCCGATGCCATGCGCCTGGTCAGCCGGCATGTCGCGCAGCCAGCGATACAGATCCTTCGAGCCGAGATAGAACGCACCATCGAGCCAGCGGCCTTCGGATTCCAGACGCGCCGTGTCCGCGCTGCTGGGGCGGCCGGCGTTGATGCGCTGCATGGCCTCGATGTCATCGATCACCCGGCGCTTGAGGATGCCGGCTTCGCGCAGAGCACGAAAGGCGTCGTTGACCATCTCGCTGGCGCCGTACAGGCCGCGCTCGAACGGCTCGACGCCACCGGCTTCACGAACGATCTCGCTGTCCGCGTAACCCGGCTCCAGTCGTTCGAGAAGGGCGCGGTATTCGGCGTTGCGCGTATGGCGGAGGATCAGGCCGTGTGCCAGCGCGTCGGCCAGCGTGCCGATGCCGATCTGCAGCGTGCCGCCATCCTTCACCAGCGCGCTGGCATACAGGCCGATGGCGTAGTCGGCATCCGACACCGCGCCGCGCGGCAACGCGAAAGGTGGAGCTGCGTCGTCCGGCAAGCGGCAAACGTGATCGAAGAAGTCGAGGTCAACTGACGCGGTGCCGCCGATGTAGGGCAGCTGCGGATCGATCTCGCCAATCAGCAGTGGTCGTGGCTTGCCGAGCCGCGCGATCTCGTCGAGCAGGTCGAAGGTGAGGTCGGGATTGCAGCTCAGCGACAGGCGCTGGCCGTCCGGTGACAGCGCCACCTTCTGCACCATCGCGTCGATGCCGCGCTTGGCGACCGCGCGCGCGACATGTGTGTAGTTGATGCTGGCGTAGTCGCGCTGCGCCTGGTGGCTGCCCAGCAGACCGCCGGACTGCATGTAGAACTCCTCGACGCAGACGTTCGCCGGCAGCGCATTGCGGCGCTGGTCGACGGCATAGTCCAGTGCCTCGAAATTCGCGCCGAAGTGGCGTTCGGCAAAGGGGCCGAGAAAGCGCTGTTCCAGCCCAGGCTTCGCCTTCGGTGGCGTCAGCGACAGCGCGGTATACAGGGTCAGGCTTCGCGATGGCTCCGCCTTGATCCGCCGATAGATCGCGTTGAGCACGCGATGCGGCTTGCCGAGGCCCAATGGTGCGGCGATGCGCAGCGCCTGCGGGAATCGGGTGAGCAGGTCATCGACGGCCGGTTCCGCCGTTGTCGGGAAGGAATCAATCACGAGGGCTTGCTGTGCTTTTGACCCGGGGATGATCGCACAGACGCGCAGCGGCGAAGCGGAGCCCGGCTGCTGGTGCTGGCCGGCGGGGATGCTCAGGTAAACTCGGCCGGATGTTCGTCCGTTCAATCATCCTTGCCGCCGTTGCCCTCTGCGCTGCAGGCCAGACCCTTGGTGCTTCGCCACGCCAGTGCGAACACATCGCCGTGCCGGAGAAGCTGCCGGAGCAGGCCGTCTGCCTGGCGCGCAGTGGCATTGATGTATCGCTGGATGCCAGCCCGGTGCAGCGCATCGAGGCGCTGGTCGAAGCGGCGAAGGAAGACCTGCGGCAGTCGCGCCTGGATGAAGCGGAAGCGCGGCTGGACTGCGCGGACGCCGTGTTTGCCGGAACGCAGGGAATGGATCGGGTGCGCGTGCTGGTCCGCGCACGCGGCAGCCTGGCCTATGCGCGCCAGCAGATGCCGGAGGCGCTGAGCTACCTGGAATGTTCGTTGGCCCTGTCGTCCGCGGGAACGGATCGTCTTGCCGAGGCCAGCGACCTTAACGCCGTGGGTAGCGCCCTGCGACGGCTCGGTGACTATCGCGGCGCGCTGCGCATGATGAGCCGCAGCCTGGACGTGCAACGGGTGGCGGGGAAACCCAATGGCGCCGTGCTGAACAATATCGGCGATGTCTACCGGGAAATCGGCGAGACGGATGAGGCGCTGGCCCGCTATCGCAATGCCCGGCAGCTGTTCCTCGATGACGGCGATGCCGCGCACGCGGCGCACGTGCTCGAAAGCATGGCCGTCGTCGTGCTGGAACAGGGCGATCCCGCACAGGCCGCGGAATGGCTGGAGGAAACGCTGGCGGCTTATCAGGCGCAGGGGCGGCATGACTATGTTGTCCGCGTCTGTGGCTGGCTGATCCGTGTCGCGCTGGCACGTGGCGATCTTGCCGCCGCGCAGCGCTGGAAGGCGGAAGGCCTCGCGGTGGCGACCGAACAGCAGCAACCGTTGCCTTCGTCGTTCCAACTGCAGGCCGCTCGCATCGAGCGCCTGTCCGGTGCGCCGGAAGCCGCTGCCGAACGCCTCCGCGCCACGCTGGAGGAGCTTCCCGCCAGCGATGCCGAAAAGGCTGGTCTTTACGAAGAGCTTGCCGCCTCGCAGGAAGCGCTGGGTGATCCGGGCGCCGCGATTGCCAGTCTGCGACGCGCGCGGATCGAGGAAAGCGCCTTCGATCGCGCGCGCTACGACCGCCAGCTGGGCTGGCTGCGCACGCGTTTCGAGACCGCCGAGCGCGACCGCACCATCGCCGCGCTGGAAACCGACAATCGCCTGCGTCGCGCCGAATTGAGCCAGCGCAATCTGATGCTGGGCCTCACCGTGGCAGTCGCGCTGGTGCTGCTGTTGACCGGCTGGCTGATGCTGCAGCGCCGCCGCCAGCGCGAGCGCCTCGTGCAGGCGGCCAGGCTGGCGCGCAAGGAAGAAGCCATCGCCCGTTACCGGCGCGAGGCTGATGCGCTGGCCGAGGACCGCGAGCTGCTGCAGAACCTGCTGGATGCCCAGGAAGGTGCCAACTGCCTGCTGGATGCCGATGGCCAGGTGCTGGCCGCCAGCCGCGCAGCCAATGACCTGCTGCTTGCCGGCGATGCGGGTGCGGTAGGCCGGTCGCTGGCGGAGTTCCTGTCCGGTCGCGACGGCGCCGCACTAGCGGCGGTGATCGAACGGATGGAAGACAGCAGCCATCAGGAGCTGGTCGCCGAGCGCGCGGACGGTGAGCGTCTCTACCTGCAGCTGTCGCAGTGGCTGCAGGGTGATGGCCTGATCGTGCTGGCGCTGTCGCGCAAGGCCGCGCCACCTGCGGAGACAGTGACGGTCGACGTCACGCAGGCGCCGGATGCGGGTGGTTCGGAAGCCGATATGCGCGAGGCCTTTCGTCGGCTGCTGGTGGAGCTGATGCTGGGTGCGATCGACGTGTGGGAGCGCAGCAGCGGCAGTGGTCGACTGGAACTGGCGGAAAAGAGCCGGATCTGGCGCGTGGCGGTCGATGATGGACGCCTGCGCGCGCGCTCCATGGAGCGCTACCTGACCGTCGCCCGCCTGCCGAAGAACCCGCGTTGGCGCGACGTGCTGCGGACCGCCTATTTCGTGCTGGAGAACTGCGCGATGGACGCCGACACGCAGGTCGAACTGCAGAGTCGGGTCGATGCGGTGCTGGCCTATACCCGGCGCAGCGCCCTGGTCTGAGCGCTACGCCTGGGAAAGGGCAATCAGAACTTGCTGCTGGCCTGGGCCACTGGGCGCGTGGTGTCGGGCTCGCAAATGGCGCAGACGCCCTGCAGGTTGCCGTCGCCAAAGCGGTAGAGTTCGTGATGGTTGACCACATCGTTAAAGTCTACTGGCGACGAGACAAACGGGATCGCCTCGGCAGGCCTGCTCATGCGCAGACCCAATCCGCCGCAGGTCTGGCTTGAGAGTTCGTTCGACCAGTACCAGTCGTCGATGATGCCGCAGGTCTTGGCGCTGCAGCTGCCCTCGGCGGCGCTCATTTGCGATTCCTTGTAGGCCTGCAGTTGCGTCGGCGTGAAGCTGAATGTGCCGACGATCTTCACCGTGCTGCCTGCCGGGCACCAGTCCGACGGGATCGTGTTGTGGGCGAAGGCGGAGCCGGACAGCAGGAAGGCCAGCAGGAACGAGGTACGGAAGATGCGCATGGAAACCGGGACTCTCTGGGTGGAAGTGAAGGGTCGAGTATAGAGGCTGCCATCCGCGCCGCCACGACGATCACGGGACGAAACCGGGCTGTTTTCTTGCCCAAGTCATTGATTGTTGGTATCCGGCTCTGGGTGAACGGCTCATCCTGGCGATCCGGGGCGAGCGTTCGCAGCGGCACTTCAGCCCGGAATTGCCCGGGATGCGCCCGGCTTCGCACTGGCTGCCCGGGCAGCTGCCACCGACGATGGAATCACCCGGTGCGAGACGTCGTCGCGTCATCGGCTTGCCGGGCTGGCGCATCCGCTGGCCGCATCCACATCGTCAAACGAGAGGATTCAACATGAAGAAGCTGCATACCGCCATCGCGGCCGCAGGACTGGCAATCATGGGCATGGGCAGTGCGTTCGCCGCGCTGACCCCGGGTTCCGGCGCCGGCTACTTCGGCGGCGCCTGGTACGACAGCAACCAGGGTTCGGTGGTCGGTCCGTACCCGACCTACTACGCCTGCAACCAGGCGCTGCAGGCCGCCATCAACAACGCCACCAACAACTTCGGCTGGACGGTCACCTCGGTTTCGCCCTGCCACTACAACCCGCCGTTCGCTCCGGTGCAGAAGCATGAGTACTACGAATTGGCTGTGGTCTCCGATGGCCCGGGTGACTCGGGCAATGTCGCCGGCGCCCTGCTGGACGAAGCCAGCAAGCTGCGCGAGACCTATCGCATCGATGCCTACGACAAGGCGTTGAAGGCGTTCATCGAGATTGTCGACCCGAACGGTGAAGAGGAAGCCAGCGACAAGCCGGTTACCCGCTGATCCGTTTTTCGGAATGACGGGCCGCCCGGGCGCATGTCCGGGCGGCCTTTTTTGTGCGCGCGTGACATTACGCCAGACACGCTTGTTGCGAACATCTTGTGGGGCATCCGGCAGCGGAGGAAACTACTGCCGGAACGTCGTCCGTCGTGGTTTCGCATCCCGGAGAGCGAGTCATTTCCATGGTCAACCGTCAATCCATCCTCGTAATCGCACTGCTGCTGGTCGCCCCCGCCGCACACGCTCAGCAATGGCTGGTCAACAGCGCCATCAACAACCAGATCGTGGAAACCGCCATCTGCGACGACTCTCTGAGAAAGCATGAGAAGTTGCCCGACGTCTGCGCCAAGTACCCGAAATACGCCGGGGCGATGGGCGCATCGAACCCCGCGTCGGCGCCGCCGGTGGTCACGGCAAACACGGCGGCGTTGACGTTCAGGCCGGCGGCGGGGAACGACGTCCTGCGCAAGTTTGCGGACGGACTGGGCAAGAACCCGGAGGAACGGCAGCAGTTCCTGCAGATCGTCACCGCGAGTAAGGCCTCGTTCGAGCAGCAGTACGCGGCAAGGGGCTGGAAGAACCACGTCGCCGGCGCCTACGCGTACTTCATCGGCAGCATCGGCTACGTGTGGAGCGGCGTCGAGCCGGATGCCGCCACGCAGGGCCGCCTGTTCGACGCGCTTTCCTCCACGCTGGCGGCGTCGCCAGACCTGGCCAATGCGTCGGATCAGCAGAAATCCGAGCTGTACGACACGCTGATTGTCTGCGCCAGCCTGCCACTGCTGTTCTACGTGGACGGAACCCAGCAGAACAACACGGCGGAAATTGAACAGGCTCGTGCGATGGCGACCGAATACAGCCGCAGGATCATGCAGTCCGAGCCGTCGCAGCTGGCGGCGATGCTGCAACCTGCAACGGGTGGGAGTACGCGCTAAGCCTACGCCCGGTTTCGGTCGCGTCTGCCGATCAGCCGCCCAGCAGTGCCCAGATCGCCGGCAGTAGCAACTTGCCGGAAGCGATCAGCAGCACCACGCCGAGCATCTGTCGCAGGCCTTTGGTCGGCAGCCATTTGATGCCGAGCTGCGTGCCGATCAGCGCGCCGGCAGTGACGGCGACAAGCCATAGCGGCAACGCGGTTGGCAGCGTGCCGGTGGCCTGCCACAGGCCGAGCAGGGCCAGCGCCGAGTTGATCCAGACGAAGGCCACCGAAGTGCCGCTCGCTTCGCGCGTGGGCATCCACTTGGCGAACAGCAGCAGCGGCGTCAGGAAGATGGCTCCGCCGGTGCCGGTCAGTCCGGACAACGTGCCAATGCCCGCCCCGGTTAGCAGGCCGGGCAACCACGGCACCTTGCGCCCGCGGGTCTCCTCGTCCAGTAGCTCGGCGCGCGACGCGCTGCGGAAGATGCCGATGGCGGCGATCAGCAGCACCAGTCCCAGCAGCAGGTTGAAGGCCACCGCCGGCAGGTGCACCTTGGCGGCGAAATAGGCGGCCGGCGCGGAGGCCAGCACAAAGGGCAGCACGTTGCGCGCGCGCACCTGTCCGGCGCGCCAGAAGCGGAACAGGCCGATGCCGCCGACCAGCAGGTTCAGCGCCAGTGCGGTGGGTCGCACCGATTCCGGCGCAAAGCCCACCAGCGTCATCGCCGCGATGTAGCCGCTGGCGCCGGCATGGCCCACCGACGAATACAGCGTGGCGACGACCAGGAACAGGCCGGCAAGGATCAGTTCGGCTTCGGACATGGGTTCACTGGGACAGCAGAAAGGGCGACAGCCTAGCAAGTCGGTTCTGTCGGGCCGACGTCATCGTGCTTGACATCTCTGATTACATGCGTAATTGTTCGCATCAACTACAACTGTAATCAAAAGCCATGCAGCAGTCCGAGCACAGCAACGAGCCCGCCATCAGCGACGCCGAAAGCGCGGTGATGGATGTCCTCTGGACCAAGAGCCCGCTGACCGCCGAACAGGTAGTCGTCGCGCTGGCGGATCGGCAGGACTGGCGCGAGGCCACCATCAAGACACTGCTCAACCGCCTGCTGAAGAAGGGCGCGGTGAAAGCGGAAGCCGAAGGCCGGCGCTATCGCTATTCGCCGGCGGTGAGTCGTGACGACTACGTCAGTGCGCAGAGCGAAAGCCTGATTGGTCGGCTGTTTAACGGCCGCGTCGCACCGCTGGTGGCGCATTTCAGCGAGCAACAGAAGCTCAGCCGTGCCGACATCGCCGAGCTTCGCGCCCTCCTGCAGGAACTTGGCGATGGAGAGCAGGACGATGAGTAACCTCGACTGGAGCACCTACCTCGGCGAGACGCTGCTGGAAATGACGCTGGCCACCAGCGCGGCGATGATCCTGGTGATGCTGCTGCGGCGCCCGGTCCGCGCGCACTTTGGCGCATCGGTCGCCTACGCACTGTGGCTGCTGGTGCCGGCTTCGTTGCTGGCCGTGCTGCTGCCGGCGCGTGAGGTTGTTCTGGACGCGGCGCCGATGGTCTTCCTCGAGAATGGCGCATGGACGGTTTCCGGTAAGGTCCAAACAGCTGTTGGCGCCATCTCCACCATCGAGCCGATTCACTGGGAACTGCCGCTCTGGCTATTAGGCGTGGTCATCGCCGCGTCGTGGTTCGCTTGGCGGCAATGGCGCTTCCAGCGCGGACTCGGGAAGCTGCGTGCGGCCGACGATGACGCCCGATTGCTCCACGCCGAAGCGGTTTCCGGACTGCCGGCGGTGATCGGTTGCTGGAAACCGCGCATCGTCTTGCCCGCTGATTTCGAGCTTCGCTACAGCGTGGATCAGCGTCGCCTGATGCTGGCACACGAACGCACACATATCCGCTCCGGCGACCTGCAGTTCAACGCGCTGTTGCTGCTGCTGCGCTGCCTGTTCTGGTTCAACCCGCTTGTCCATTTCATTGCACGCGCCTTCCGTCACGACCAGGAACTGGCCTGTGACCAGCGCGTCATCGCCAAACATCCCGGCGGTCGCCGCAGTTACGGCGAAGCCATGATCCATACCCAGCTGGTGGCGCAGGCGCTACCGCTGGCCTGTCAGTGGGGCTACAGCCATCCACTCAAGGAGAGAATCGCCATGTTGAAACAACCTGCACCAAGCACCCTGCGTTTGTCGCTGGGCACCTCACTGGTCGGACTGCTCACGCTCGGTCTTGCCGTCACCGCCTGGGCCGCCCAGCCGGCCAAGAGCGTTACCGGTGATGTTCCGCCGCCGCCCGTCGTCCACAAGTTGGATGTGGACGCTGGAAAGAAGGTGCCGCCGCCACCCATCGTGACCCAGGCAGACGTTGACGCAGGCCTGAAGGTCCCGCCACCGCCTGTGGTTCACAAGTCGGATGTTGAAGCCGGCAAGCATGTTCCGCCGCCTCCGCCCAAAGAGGCAGGCAAGCACGACGGACGCTCCGTTGAGACGGCAAAGTTGACTAGGGAGACTGGTAATAACGACGTGAGAACTGCGCCGGTGTATCCACCCGAGGCGCGAAGGGCGCGGATTGAAGGCGATGTGGTGCTCAATGTGCTCGTAGACACTGATGGTTCGGTCCTGCGCGCGGAAGTGGAGGAATCGACGCCTCCGGGTGTGTTCGACCAAGTTTCGCTCGATGCCGTCATGCAGTGGAAGATGCCTTCGGTGATTGATGAAGCCAATCCGAAGCCAACCTGGATCAAAACGCCGCTGAAATTCTGGTTGGGCGATGGTGATGCGAGTGGGTATGTCAAAAACACGGAAGCGAACAGCATCCGAAGCGCACCGCGTCCCCTTGCGGTTACCGCCCCCAAGTACCCCAAAACCGACGCCAGCAAGAATGGCGGGCGCGTGATGCTTCGCGTGACGGTGCTGCCCGACGGCAGCCCGCGGGACCTGAAAGTGGTCGAATCCGAACCCCACGGCGTGTTCGATGCTACGGCCATCGCCGCGATCAGCACCTGGCAATTCGAAAAGCCGGAAAACGGCAAACCCACCCAGGTGCTGGTGCCGGTCAATTTCGCACCGGAAGGGCAGTAGGCCGATGCGGTGAGCCGGTTCCTCAGAACCGGTTCAACGGCAGCGTCAGGTAGCGATGGCCTTCCGCGTCCGGCTCTGGGAGCTGGCCGGTGTGAAGGCCGAGTCGCGTGGGTGGAAGGCGACGTTTTTTCTGAACGCTTGGCCGTTGATCGTGAACGACTCGTTCCAGTCTTGATGGGCCGCTATAGTCCACTTGGCTCATCAAGACGGAGTCACGGTGCGAAACAGGGTTGCCCACGGGGTCCGATGCGTTTCGACGGTTTTCGTTCTGTCGTCGTTGCTTGTGGCATGCGCCGAATCCGAGGCGCCGGAGGTAGTCAACGCGCCGACCGACGACGTGAGTAATGTTGCTGGATTCGGGCCACCCACTGTTGGTACGCCATACGTCGAGGTCTGGATATCGCCCGACGGTTCACAGCCCACCAAGACTGAGTTGCCGCGGTATCCGGCACTTTGGTTGTATTCGGGCTTCTCTGGGGAGGTCACTGCTACCGTTCGGGTTGCAGCGGACGGGTCAGCCTCAGAAGTGAGTTGGTTGAACTCCGAGCCTGATGACAAGTTTGAACCGGACGCACTCCTTTCCTTGGGTCGCTGGCGGTTTCGTCCGTCGCTTGAAGCTGAAGAGCGCGAAACTACCGTTAACTTCTGTTTTCGCAGTGGGGATGCCGACTGGCCTGCGGAGGCACCCTATGTTGGAGACAGTATCTACCATCAGCACCATCGGAGCCCGCCCGTTTATCCGCGAGAAGCCAGAAAGGCAAGGATCGAGGGTGACGTGCTGATTCGGGCGTATGTGTCTCCGGTCGGACGTGTCATCCGCCAGGAAGTCCTGGAGTCGTCATCCCCTCTGTTCTCGGAGGCTGCCAAGAAGGGCATTGCCCGATGGGGTTTTGACGTCGTCGGAGTTTCCTGCACGGAGATTCCTATCGTGGTGCCGATCCACTTCTCGCTCGAATAGTGTTGTATTCGGATACGCCCGTGCGGCGTCAGAACCGGTTCAGCGGCAGCGTCAGATAGCGATGGCCTTCCGCATCCGGTTCGGATGTTGAGCGGGGACGGGAGATCGAGCTTTGGTTGCATGCGTGGCAGTTGGACGGATCGACTCGTTCGACGCTTGATGGGCGGCTATAGTCCACTTGGTCCGTCAAGACGGAGTGACGATGCGAAGCAGGCTTGCCAACCGGCTCCGATGCGTTTCGGCAGCTCTCGTTCTGTCGTCGTTGCTTGTCGCATGTGTCGAATCCGAGGCGCCGGAGGTGGTCGATGCGCCGCCAATCGCTGTGATTGACTTCGCCGAGTTCGAATCCCCCACCGTGGGCACACCGCGTGTCGAATATTGGTTGGATCCGACAGGCCCGCAGCCAATTCGCAGTCAAGTCCCGGAGTATCCATGGCCCGATGGATTTGTTTCAGGCGGTGTGGCTGTGGATCTGAAAATTGATGCCGACGGTATGGTTAGGGATGCCCGGGTCGTGGATTCGGATCCACCTGGCATGTTTGAACTAGAAGTTGGTTTGACCTTGGGTCGCAGTTGGCGGTTCGAGCCCTCGGAAGAAGGGAGTTCAAGTCGTGAGGTCAGGATCTACTTCTGTTTCCACGGCGGTGACGCCGATTGGCCGGCCCAAGCTCTGTCGACTTGGCCCCTGAACGACCAGAGCTATCAGCACGTATCGCGCCCGACGTATCCGAAAGAAGCGCGCAAAGCAGGAATAGAGGGGACAGTACTGCTTCGCGTGTACGTCATGCCAAACGGACACGTTGCCAGACAAGAGGTGGTGGAATCACCCTCTAGCTTGCTGGATCAAGCCGCTATGAAGGGTGTGAGTGGATGGCGATTCGAGGTCGTACGGTCATGCGTCGATATTCCGGTACTGGTACCCATCAATTTCTCACTTCAATAGTGTGCCCAGGCACGCGCATACCATTTCAGAACCGGTTCAACGGCAGCGTCAGGTAGCGATGGCCTTCCACGTCTGCTTCGGGGAAACGGCCGGCACGGATGTTGATCTGGATCGAGGGCAGGATCAGGTTGGGCATGCCCAGGGTCTTGTCGCGGGCGGTGCGGCGTTCGACGAATTCGGCTTCGCTGACGCCGGTGTTGAGGTGGATGTTGCTGCGCTTCTGCTCGCCGATGCTGGTTTCGCAGGCCACCGGCCGACCGCCTGGCGCATAGTCGTGGCAGACGAACACGCGGGTGTCGTCGGGTAGCTGGTAGAGCTTCTGGATTGACTGGTACAGCAGGGCGGCACTGCCGCCGGGAAAGTCGCAGCGCGCGCTGCCACCGTCGGGCATGAACAGAGTGTCGCCTACGAACAGGGCGTCGCCGATGTGATAGCTCAGGCTGTCGTTGGTGTGACCGGGCGTGGCGATGGCTTCGATGCGCAGCTCGCCCAGCGGAAGCGAGTCGCCATCGGCGAGCAGGCGGTCGAACTGCGAGCCATCGCACGGGAAGTCGGGCGACAGCGCGAACACCGGTTTGAAGTGCGTCTGCACGCGGCGGATACCTTCACCGATGACGATTTCACCGCCCAGCGCCGCCTTGACCGTGGGCGCTGCGGACAGATGATCGGCATGCGCGTGGGTTTCGAGAATCCAGTCGACCTTGGCGCCGGAATCGCGCGCGGCACTGATGATGGCTTCCACGCTGTGGGTCGACGTGGTTGCGGAAGGCGCGTCGTAGTCCAGCACCGGATCGATGATCGCGGCATGGCCCTGATGGGTGACCAGATACGACCAGGTGCCGGTCTGCTCGTGGAAGAACGGGCGGACAGCGGGCGTGGTGTTTTTGCTCATCGTTTTCTCCGGGGATCTTCCACGCCGCAGTAGATGTCGTGCAGCGTGGCGATGATTCGCTGCGCCGGGCCTTCGGTCAGCGCGTAATAAATGGTCTGTGCCTCGCGGCGGGTGCTCACCAGTCCGTCGTCGCGCAGCACGGCGAGATGCTGCGAGAGGGCGGACTGGCTGATGGCCAGCTGCTCGTTCAGATCGCCGACGGAACGCTCGCCTTCCGACAGCAGGCAAAGGACCATCAGACGACGGTCGTTGGCCAGCGCCTTCAGTAGGCGCGTGGCCTCGCAGGCGTGCTCGCGCATCGCGGTGAGGTCAAGGCTGGCGAGAATCGAAGGGCCGGACATGATGGTTATCTCAGCGCATGTTGAGCGGCAGCCCGGCTTCACTCCAGGCGGTGATGCCGCCGGCGATGGAGCGGACATTGCTGAAGCCCATCGACTGCAGCGCCTGTGCCGCCAGGGCCGCCCTGCCGCCGGTGCGGCAGTAGATCACCAGCGGGCAGTCCTTGTTGCTCAGGGCGGGATCGCTGACGCCGGCCACTGCCGGATGGGCGTCGACCTGGAATTCCAGCACGCCACGGGGAATGTTGATGGCGCCGGGGATGTGGCCACTGGCGAACTCGGCGGGTTCGCGAACGTCGATGACGACGGCGTGATGATCGGACTCGGCCTGGGCCGGGGTGATCTCGCGAATGCCCTTGCGGGCTTCGGCCACCAGTTCTGCTGCGGTAATGCTCATGGAAGTCTCCTGCGGATATTGCGAATATATCACTTGAATCTAATATAAGACTTCCCTAATATTAGTTCAAGCTGATATGCGCCGGCAGCGACTTCCGGTGCGACAACCGTCAGCGGTACTGGCGAACCTTGGGAGAGGGACATGGCAAAGATCGTGGTAATTGGTGCGGGCATCGGCGGCATGAGCGCTGCCTATGAACTGCGCGAGGCGCTGGGCAAGGCGCACGAGATCACCCTGGTTGGCCAGGGCCCGGAGTTCGGCTTCACGCCATCCAATCCGTGGCTGGCGGTGGGCTGGCGGCAGCGCGATGCCATCACCTTGCCGGTGGCCGATTCGGTGTCGAAGAAGGGCATCGTCTACAACGGCACCGGCGCGGCCAGCATCGAAGCCGGGGACAAGCAGGTCGTCACCGGTGACGGCACGCGGCTGGACTACGACTACCTTCTGATCTGCACCGGTCCGCGGCTGGCCTTTGATGAAGTGCCGGGCAGTGGTCCGGTTGATGGCCACACCCAGTCCATCTGCACCACCGATCATGCTGAAAGCGCCTGGGACGCCTACCAGGCCTTCCTGAAGAACCCGGGTCCCATGGTGATCGGCGCGGTGCAGGGTGCGAGCTGCTTCGGCCCGGCCTATGAGTTCGCGCTGATCCTCGATGCCGACCTGCGCAAGCGCAAGATCCGCGATCGCGTGCCGATGACCTTCGTCACCAGCGAGCCCTACATCGGTCACATGGGCTTGGGTGGCGTTGGCGACTCCAAGGGCCTACTGGAATCCGAGCTGCGCCAGCGCCACATCAAGTGGATCACCAATGCCAAGGTCACCGGCATCGAGGCCGGCGAGATGGCCGTGGCAGAGCATGACGACAAGGGCGAGGTGCAGAAGGAGCACAAGCTGCCGTTCACCTATTCGATGATGCTGCCGGCGTTCACCGGCGTGGATGCCGTGCGCAAGGTGCCGGAACTGTGCAACCCGCGCGGCTTCGTCATCGTCGACAAGCACCAGCGCAGCCCGCGCTATCCGAACATCTTCTCGGCCGGCGTCTGCGTGGCGATTCCGCCGGTGGAGGCTACGCCGGTGCCGACGGGCGCACCCAAGACCGGCTTCATGATCGAGTCGATGGTCACCACCATCGTCAGCAACATCAAGGCCGAGATCGAAGGTCGCACGCCGGACTTCCAGGGCACCTGGAACGCCGTGTGCCTGGCCGACATGGGCGACACCGGCATGGCCTTCGTCGCGCTACCGCAGATCCCGCCGCGCAACGTGACCTGGACCGGCAGCGGTCGTTGGGTGCACCTCGCCAAGGTCGGTTTCGAGAAGTACTTCCTCTACAAGATGCGTCGCGGCACCTCCGAACCGGTGTTCGAGAAGTACGTGATGAAGGCGCTGGGCATCGAACGCTTGAAGGCGCAGGAAGCATCCAGCAGCAAGTAACCGCAATCCTCAACCACCGTTTTTCCGGAGATTTCCCATGACCATCGAACGTGCTGTCATCCGCTTTGCCGGTTTCATGGTGATGCTCAGCGTCGTGCTGACGCTGTTCGTGTCACCGTGGTTCTGGGTGTTCACGGCCTTCATCGGCCTCAACCTGTTCCAATACAGCTTTACCGGCTTCTGCCCGGCGGCCATGGTGATGAAGCGCATGGGCATCGGTCAGGCCGCCTGTGCGAGCTGAGGAGTCATAACGTGCGGAATCCATCGACATCCCTGCGTGGCGGCCTGATGCTGGCCGCGGTGCTGACACTGGCGGCATGTGGTTCGGCGCCGGACGAACCCGCGCGCCGTGCGCGTCCGGCACTGGAAACCCTGACCGTCGAATCCAGCGTGGCCAGCAATGCCCGCGTCTGGGACGGCGTGGTCAGCGCCGAGCGCGAGTCGCTGCTGTCCTCGCAGACCGCCGGTCGCGTCACCGACGTGGCCGTGGACATCGGCGACCGCGTGACCAGGGGACAGTCGCTGCTGTCGATCAGCGCGGTGGAGCAGCAGGCTGGCGTCAATGCCGCCGTTGCGCAGGTGAAGGCGGCGGACGCCGCGCTGGCCGAGGCGGAGCTGGCTTTCAAGCGTGCCGCCGAGCTGGTCGAGCGCGGTCTGGTGGCACGCGCGCAGCTGGATCAGGCCACCGCGGCCCGTGACAGCAGCCGCGCCGCCCGCGATGCCGCCCGCGCGCAGCTGGCGCAGGCGCGCCAGCAGACCGGCTATACCGATGTGGTGGCACCGTTCGATGGCGTGGTGAGCCTGCGCCAGGTGATGCCGGGCGAGGCCGTGGCGCCGGGTTCGCCGCTGCTGACCGTGGTTGATCCGGCCAGCCTCCGGGTGGATGCGACGTTGCCGCAGGGTCTTGCCGATGCAATCGGTGATGGCGGCAATGTGCGCGTGGTTCTTCCGGACGGCAGTGAACGCGCGCCGGCTCGGCTGATCACCTATCCGGTGGCCGACGCCCGTTCGCACAGCATCACCGTGCGTGCGCTGCTGCCCGCCGATGTGGCCGGTGTGATGCCGGGCCAGGTTCTCGGCCTGCGGATTCCCGAGGCAACCAACGCCGGCACGACGGCCGATACGACGACGATCCGCATTCCGGACAGCGCGGTCTATCGTCGCGGCGAGCTGACCGCGGTCTACGTGGTCGGAAAGGACACCATCGCCCTGCGTCAGCTGCGTTTGGGCGCAGCCTCTGGCGGCCAGGTGGACGTGTTGTCCGGCCTGCGCGCCGGCGAGCAGATCGCCGGCGATCCGCTGGCGGCCATGACCGCGCTGAAGGCGCAGCGTCAGGCCTCGGAGCAGAGCCATGACTGAGCCGCAGGCCACGTCCGGCTTCGGCCTGTCGGGCCGGCTCGCGGCGGCCTTCCAGGCCAATCCGCTGACGCCGATCCTGGCACTGCTCGGTCTGCTGCTGGGCCTCCTGGCGGTAACCATCACGCCGCGCGAGGAAGAGCCGCAGATCGACGTCACCATGGCCAATGTCATCGTGCCGTATCCGGGTGCCAGCGCCCGCGAGGTCGAGCAGCTGGTCAGCACGCCGGCCGAGCAGAAGATCTCCGAGATCGAGGGCATCAAGCACGTCTATTCGGTGAGCCGTCCCGGCATTGCCGTGTTGACGGTGGAATACGAAGTCGGCGTGGAGCGCCAGCCGGCCATCGTGCGCCTGTACAACCAGCTGTTCTCCAACGCCGACTGGTTGCCGCAGGGCATTGGCATCGGCCAGCCGCTGGTGAAGCCCAAGGGCATCGATGATGTGCCGGTGATGGCGCTGACCCTGTGGACCGACGACCCGGCGCGCAACGCCACGGACCTGGCCGAAGTCGCGCACAGCCTAGAAACCGAACTGAAGCGCGTGCCCGGCACGCGCGACATCTATAGCCTTGGCGCGCCCGATCGCGCCGTGAACGTCACCCTGGATCCCGCCCGTCTGGCGGCGTTTGGCCTCAGTGCCGGCGACCTCACGCAGGCGCTGCAGGCCGCGAACGTGGTGCAGCATCTGGGCGAGCGCGTGGATGGTGATGTCGCCACCAGCATGGATGCCGGCAGCTTCCTCGCCTCGGCCGATGACGTGGCCACGCTGGTGATCGGCATGAACGGCGGCCAGCCGCTGCGCCTGTCGGATGTTGCCGAAATCCGCGATGGCGCCGACACGGCGGCGCAATACGTCTGGCACGGCACGCCGTCAGGCAAGGCCGGGCCTGCAACCGGTCTTGCGCCGGCGATCACCATCGCCATCGCCAAGAAGCCGGGCAGCAATGCCACGGAAATCACCACCGCCATCCGCAATCGCGTTGAAGCGCTGCGCGGTGAGCTGATCCCCGAAGGCATCCATGTCGAGGTCACCCGCGACTACGGGCAGACCGCCGCCGACAAGGCCAGCAAGCTGATCCACAAGCTGATCTTCGCCACCTCGGCGGTGATCCTGCTGGTGCTGTTCACGCTGGGCTGGCGCGAGGCCGTGGTGGTTGGCAGCGCCGTGGTGCTGACGCTGGCGGTGACCTTGTTCGCCTCGATGGCGATGGGCTTCACCCTCAATCGCGTGTCGCTGTTCGCGCTGATCTTCTCCATCGGCATCCTCGTCGACGACGCCATCGTGGTGGTGGAGAACATCCACCGGCACATGAGCGAGCACGGCAAGAAGCTGCTGCAGGCCATCCCGGATGCGGTGGACGAAGTCGGTGGGCCGACCATCCTCGCCACTTTCACCGTCATCGCAGCGCTGATGCCGATGGCCTTCGTCACCGGCCTGATGGGTCCGTACATGCGGCCGATCCCGATCAATGCGTCGGTCGGCATGCTGCTGTCGCTGGCCATTGCCCTGATCGTCACGCCCTGGCTGGCGCTGAAGCTGCTGCGCCACCACCACGCCGATGACAGCCGCGAGGCAGCCGAAGAGGCCGTGGAGGAAGCGGCCCGGCTGGGCGGCCTGCATCGCTTCTTCGGCAAGCTGATGACCCCCTTCCTGCTTGGCGAAAAGGCCGGTCGCCGCCGCGTGCTGCTGTTTGGCGGCATCATCGGCGCGGTGCTGCTGTCGGTATCGCTGGCGGTGTTCGAGCTGGTGGTGCTGAAGATGCTGCCCTTCGACAACAAGTCGGAGTTTCAGGTCGTGGTGGACATGCCCGAGGGCAGCACGCTGGAGCGCACCAACGCGCTGCTGGTGGATCTCGCCGCCACGCTGGATGACGTGCCCGAGGTCAGCGATTTCCAGATCTACGCCGGCACCTCCGCGCCGATCAACTTCAATGGCCTGGTGCGCCAGTACTTCCTGCGCAGCGGCAGCAACGTCGGTGACCTGCAGGTAAACCTGGTCGACAAGCATCACCGCGACCGCCAGAGCCATGAAATCGCCCGCGACCTGCGACCGGCGATGACGGCCATTGGTGAGCGTTACGGCGCCTCGGTCAAGCTGGTGGAGGTACCTCCGGGTCCGCCGGTGATGGCGCCGATCGTGGCCGAGGTCTATGGGCCGGAACTCAAGCACCAGGAAGCGCTGGCGCTGGCGCTGCGCAAGCAGTTTGCCGCGCAGGAAGGGCTGGTCGACATCGACACCAGCGTGGAGGCCGACGCACCGCGCGAGGTGCTGGTGGTGGATCGCCAGCGTGCCGCCCGTCTTGGCGTGGCGCAGGCATCGATTGCGGAAGCCCTGTCCACGGCGATGAGTGGCAACGACGCCAGCTGGATCCACGACCAGCGCAGCAAGTATCCGCGGCCGATCCGCCTGCGCCTGTCCGCGGCCGATCGCGCCGACAACGACGACCTGCTGCGGCTGTCGGTGCGCGGTGGCGATGGTCAGCTGATCGCCTTGTCCGAACTGGTCAGCGTGCAGCCTGCCGAGCACGACGCCGCGATCTGGCACAAGGACCTGCTGCCGGTGGTCTACGTCACCGGTGACGAGGCCGGTGAGCTGGACAGCCCGCTTTACGGCATGTTCGGTGTGGTCAGCGACGTGGCCGAGAACGGCATCGGTGGTCGATCGGTGACGCAGCATTTCATCAGCCAGCCGACCGACACCTCCGGCTTTTCGATCAAGTGGGATGGTGAGTGGCAGATCACCTACGAGACCTTCCGCGACATGGGTATCGCCTATGCCGCCGGCATGCTGCTGATCTATCTGCTGGTGGTGGCGCAGTTCCGCAGCTACGTGGTGCCGCTGGTGATCATGGCGCCGATCCCGCTGACTGCCATCGGCGTGATGCCCGGGCACGCGCTGCTGGGTGCACAGTTCACTGCCACCTCGATGATCGGCATGATCGCGCTGGCCGGCATCATCGTGCGCAACTCCATCCTGCTGGTGGACTTCATCAACCAGGCGCTGGAGGAGGGTTCGCCACTGGCCGACGCGGTGATCGACGCCTGCGCCGTGCGCGCCAAGCCCATCGCACTGACCGCCCTGGCGGCGATGATCGGTGCGCTGTTCATCCTCGATGACCCGATCTTCAACGGCCTCGCCATTTCGCTGATCTTCGGCATCTTCGTCAGCACCATCCTGACACTGGTGGTGATTCCGCTGCTGTACTTCGTGCTGCGTCGTCGCGATGTCGCCGACGCGGCTTCCTGATCGCCGTGAAGGAGTCCGATCATGTCGAATGACGCCCTGCTGATCGCCTGCCCGCATTGCCAGGCGCTGAACCGCGTGCCGTCGGAGCGGCGGCACGACGCACCCTCATGCGGGCAGTGTCACCGTCCGCTGTTCAGCGCCGAACCGGTGAACCTGGACGCGGCAGCCTTCACCGCGCACGCGGAACGCGCTTCGCTGCCGGTGCTGATCGACTTCTGGGCAACCTGGTGCGGCCCCTGCCAGATGATGGCGCCGCATTTCCACGCGGCCGCGGCCGAGCTGGAACCGGACGTGCGTCTGGCCAAGGTGGATACCGAAACCCAGCCCGGACTCGCCGGGCGCTTCGGCATTCGCAGTATTCCCACGCTGGTATTGCTGCAGCAAGGTCGCGAGATCGCCCGCAAGGCCGGCGCCATGGGTGCGGCCGATATTGCCCGCTGGACTCGGCAGCATCTCTGATCGCAGGCACGTATCGTGCGTTCCTGCTGACGACCACCTCGGATGACGGGCAAACGCCGCCCGTCATCGATGCTTGTTGTCAGAGCGCCTTGTTCAGCGCTTCGGCCAGCCGCACCGCGGCCTCGCGCAGGCGCTGTTGCGCCAGTGGTCGCCACTGATCGAGGTAGTTGCTGTCGATGACGTGGCCTTTCGGGTACAGGCCGGGCTGCTCGACGATGCGGCAGCTTTCCTCGGCCCACTGGGCAGCGTGGTTGCCTGGCAGGCGGTCACGCGCATTGTGGGCGAAGCCTTCCGTCGCCAGTTCGTTCGCGTAGCGCTGGGCGTCCTCTTCGTGGCTGGCGAGGATGCGGTAGTCCCAGATGCCGTGCAGGTTGGTGCCTTCACCGTTCTCGCTGCCATCGCGGAAGTTGATCTGGTAGTCGTTGCCGCCACGGTCCGCGCGGCCTGATGCGTGCAGCGGCTGGTGCACGTCTCCGATGAAATGTACGACGAACTTCAGCGCTTCGATGCGAGCCTGGCGCGGCTGTTGCTTGTCCGACAGTACCTTGAGCTGGGCATTGATGGCGGCGATCACGCAGTCGCCGTTGGCACAGTCACGGGCCGGGGCGTAATGGCATTCGCCATCGCGAATGTTCACGTAGTGCCATGGCGAGGTGTGCTTCCAGGCATCTTCGGGACGTACCTCATCGGCCCAGGAGGCGACGCCACCCAGAGTCGGGTCGGTTTCGTCGCTCAGCAGATCTGCCACTGCGGCCTTGGCTTCGGGATCCAGCATGTCGGCGGCGAGGATGCCGATGATGCGATGGCCTTCGCCGCTCCAGGCCTGAGCCGGCATGGGCTGCGTGGCCAGCATCAGGAGGCCGAGGGCGATGGCACCGGCAGCAGTGCGGCGTCGACGGGGTTTTGGGGTGTGGGAATTGTCCATCCGGCCATCTTATAACCGCAGGATGTGGCGGAACCGTGTCATCCGACACGTTGCCGGCGGCACGTGGAACCCGCTTCGGCTAAAATACCGGGCTTTCCCGCTCTCGCCTTTCCAGGAGTGCATTCATGGCGATCAAGGTTGGCATCAACGGCTTCGGCCGCATCGGCCGCAACGTTTTCCGTTCCGCAGTGCAGAATTTCGATGGTGACATCGAAATCGTCGGCATCAACGACCTGCTGGAACCCGACTACCTCGCCTACATGCTGAGCTACGACAGCGTCCACGGCCGCTTCAAGGGCGACGTGGCGGTCAAGGACGGCCATCTGGTCGTCAACGGCAAGACGATCCGTCTGACCCAGGAACGCGACCCGGCCAACCTGAAGTGGGACGAAGTCGGCGCCGAGGTGGTGATCGAGTCCACCGGCATCTTCCTGACCAAGGAAGGCGCGCAGAAGCATATCGATGCGGGCGCCAGGAAGGTGATCATGTCCGCACCGTCCAAGGACGACACGCCGATGTTCGTCTACGGCGTGAACCACGAGACCTACGCCGGCCAGGCGATCGTCTCCAACGCCAGCTGCACCACCAACTGCCTGGCACCGGTGGCCAAGGTGCTGAATGACAAGTGGGGCATCAAGCGCGGCCTGATGACCACCGTCCACGCCGCCACCGCCACGCAGAAGACCGTCGACGGTCCGTCCAACAAGGACTGGCGCGGTGGCCGCGGCATCCTCGAGAACATCATCCCGTCCAGCACCGGCGCGGCCAAGGCCGTGGGCAAGGTGCTGCCGGCGTTGAACGGCAAGCTCACCGGCATGAGCTTCCGCGTGCCGACTTCCGACGTTTCGGTGGTCGATCTGACGGTCGAGCTGGAGAAGGGTGCCAGCTACGCCGATATCTGCGCGGAGATGAAGGCGCAGAGCGAAGGCGCGCTCAAGGGCATCCTCGGCTACACCGAGGACAAGGTCGTCGCTACCGATTTCCGTGGCGAAACCTGTACCTCCGTGTTCGATGCCGAAGCCGGCATCGCGCTGGACGACAGCTTCGTCAAGCTGGTTGCCTGGTACGACAACGAATGGGGCTATTCCAACAAGTGCCTGGAGCTGGCCCGCGTCATCGCCGGCTGATAGTCGCACCCGGAAGCACGAAAAACCCCGCCTTGGCGGGGTTTTTTGTTGCCTGGTCGCGCACTCATGTGCGCCACCGGATCACTCGAGGTGGCAGAACTCGACTACCGATGCGCCGCTGCTGATGTAGGAGTTCAGCTGGTTCTGGCAGTAGGTCTGGCTGCTGGCGGAGATATGCGCATAGGCATAGGTGTAGTAGCGACCGTCCGGTCCGTAATGCGGCTGGATCCAGCGCACAGTGGCCTCCCAGCTCATGCCGTAGGGCGTGTCGATGACGTCGTCCTTGCCACCCACGTAGCCGACGGGAACAGCGAATGCAGAGGCGGTGGCGGCCAGCAGCGTGGCGCCGACGAGCGAGATGATGGTGTTCTTCATTTGAGTACGAGACCCCCGGTGATCGATTGCGGACAGTGCCTGGACGAGCAATGTGTGTCGCCAGGCCTGGGATGTCGATGCGACCTGAGCTGCCGCAGCGGACAGCTGAATCGTCGGAGGGCGTGCGGCTCGCAGCCAGTGCGAACGTGGGTCGAATCCGGGCAAAAGCGGGTTGAAATCACCTGAGGGTGCTCCGTAACAAATTGAAAACAGTAGAAAAGGTGTGGCTGGCTGCCCAAACTGTTCCGGATGTCTGGTGGACCAGCATGGTTTTCGACGGCGCTTCCGCTCGCCTGTCCTTCCCCGCGGCTACAGGTCAGCTGCCGCCCGTTGCACGGCCCGGTGGTGCATTCGCTGCACCGCACATCGCCAAACCGGGTCAACGCGGTAGGATGGGGGTTTCCAGTTGCCAGGGAGGCTCCGCACCCGATGACGGACACAGCACACGCAGCAATGATCGATACCGCGGATCTGAATCTCGATCCGTACTGGATGCCGTTCACCCACAACCGCTACTTCAAGCAGCAGCGACCGGCGAACCGGATGATCGCGTCCGCCAGGGGCGCTTACTACACCACCGTCGAAGGCCAGCAGTTGTTCGATGGCCTGTCGGGCCTGTGGTGCAGCGGACTGGGCCACGGCCATCCGAAGATCGTCGAGGCGGTGCAGCGCCAGGTGGCCGAAGCCGACTACGTGCCGGCCTTCCAGCTCGGCAGTCCGGCGACCTTCAGGCTGGCTGATCGCATTGCCAGCCTCGCGCCGGGCTCGCTGGATCGCGTGTTCTTCACCAATTCCGGGTCCGAAGCCGTCGACACCGCGATGAAGATGGCGCTGGGCTACCACCGCCTGCGTGGCGAGTCGTCGCGCACGCGTTTCATCGGCCGCGAGAAGGCCTACCACGGCGTTGGTCTCGGCGGTGTGTCGGTGGGCGGCATGGTTGCGAACCGCAAGATGTTCGCGCCTTTGATGGTGCCGGGTGTCGATCACCTGCCGCATACGCATAACCCGGCCGAGGCGGGATTCTCCAAGGGCCAGCCCGCCTGGGGCGCGCACCTGGCCGACGAGCTGGAGCGCATTGTCGCCCTGCACGATGCTTCCACCATTGCCGCGGTTATCGTCGAGCCGATGCAGGGCTCGGTGGGAGTAGTGATCCCGCCGGTCGGCTACCTGCAGCGTCTTCGTGACATCTGCAGCAAGCACGGCATCCTGCTGATCTTCGACGAAGTGATCTGCGGCTTCGGGCGCATGGGCGACTGGTTCGGCGCGCAGGCCTTCGGTGCCACGCCGGACCTGATCACGTTCGCCAAAGGCGTGAACAACGGCACCGTGCCGATGGGCGGCGTGATCGCCGACCAGAAGATCTACGACACCTATATGCAGGGCCCGGAGTACGCCGTCGAGCTGTTCCACGGCTACACCTATTCCGGCCATCCGCTGGCGGTTGCCGCGGCGCACGCCACGCTGGACATCCTGGTCGACGAAGGCATCCCGCAGCGTTTCGCCGAGGTCGGCAAGCGACTGGAAGCCGGCGTGCATTCGCTGCGCGGCGAGCCCAATGTCACCGATATTCGCAACTTCTCGGCGGCGGCCGCGTTCGACCTGACGCCCATCGAGGGCAAGCCCGGCCTGCGCGCGATCCGTCTGTTCGAAGATGCCCTGAAGCGCGGATTCCTGATCCGCTTCACCGGCGACACCATTGCCCTGGCGCCGCCAGCGATCAGCACCGATGACGAGATCGATGCGCTGATCGAAGCCATGCGCGCGTCGATCCGCGCCGTGGCCTGAGCCAGCGCCAGAACATCCAGGAGACCGCCATGAGCGTTCCAGTCAGCAACCTGCACAGCGTCACCGACGAGGCGCCGCGCCGTATCCCGCACTACATCAACGGCCAGCGTTTCGAAGGCGACGGCAGTGAGTTTGGTGTCGTGTTCAACCCCGCGACTGGCCGCCAGACCGGCGCGTTGGCTATGGGCGGCAAGGCCGAGGTCGATGCCGCGGTTGCGGCGGCCAAGGCTGCGTTCCCCGGCTGGGCTTCGACGCCGCCGGTACGCCGTGCGCGGGTGATGTTCAAGCTGCGCGATCTGATCGAGGCCAATGCCGACGCTTTGGCCGATGCCCTCACCGCCGAGCACGGCAAGACGCATTCCGATGCGTTGGGTGAGGTCACGCGTGGTCTGGAAGTGATCGAATTCGCCAGCGGCATTCCGCAGCTGTTGAAAGGCGAAGTCACAGAGAACGTGGGTCGCGACATCGACGCCATGTCGGTGCGCCAGCCGCTGGGTGTGGTCGCCGGCATCACCCCGTTCAACTTCCCGGCGATGGTGCCATTGTGGATGTTTCCGATCGCCATCGCCTCCGGCAATACCTTCGTGCTGAAACCTTCCGAGCGCGATCCATCGGCCTCGCTGATGCTGGCCGACTGGCTGAAACAGGCTGGGCTGCCGGATGGTGTTTTCAACGTGGTGCATGGCGACAAGCGTGCCGTGGATGCGATCCTGGAGCATCCGGATGTTTCGGCCGTCAGTTTCGTCGGCAGCACGCCGATCGCCCGCTACATCTACGAGACCGGCTGTCGCCACGGCAAACGCGTGCAGGCGCTGGGTGGCGCCAAGAACCACATGGTGGTGATGCCGGATGCTGATATGGATCAGGCCGTCGATGCCCTGATGGGCGCAGGCTACGGTTCGGCTGGCGAGCGGTGCATGGCGATTTCGGTAGCGGTGGCCGTCGGTGATGCCGTGGGTGATGCGCTGGTCGAGCGCCTGGCGCCGCGTGTGCGTGAACTCAAGATCGGTCCCGGCAGTGGCGACGTCGACATGGGGCCGCTGATCACCGCCATGCATCGCGACAAGGTGCGTGGCTACGTTGATCTGGGCGTCGAGGAAGGCGCCGAGCTGGTCGTCGATGGTCGCGAGCATCGCGTGGAAGGCCACGAGGACGGTTTCTTCCTCGGTGGCTGCCTGTTCGATCGCGTCAGCGCCGACATGCGCATCTATCGCGAGGAGATCTTCGGCCCTGTTCTGCAAGTGATTCGCGTGCCGGACTACGAGTCGGCGCTGGCGCTGATCAACGCCCACGAATACGGCAACGGTACGGCGTTGTTCACGCGTGATGGCGATGCCGCGCGCGATTTCGTGCAGCGCGTGCAGGTCGGCATGGTCGGCATCAACGTGCCGATCCCGGTGCCGGCTGCCTTCCACAGCTTTGGTGGCTGGAAGGCCTCGCTGTTCGGCGACCATCACGTGTACGGTCCGGAAGGTGTGCGTTTCTATACCAAGCTGAAGGCGGTTACCACGCGTTGGCCGAACAGTATCCGTTCCGGCGCGCAGTTCGTGATGCCGACCAATGGTTGATGCCAAGTTGACGTAAGGTGTCGCAAGGAAAATGAGGAAGGAGAGGGGATGAGTCGTAAACCGGTTGCCGACATCGCCGCGGGACGCCTGAGTGGCGACCGCCTGGCGCAGAACTTCGACGACGTCGCGCCGCCGCTGGATCGCCAGCGCGCGCTGATCGAATCACAGCGTTGCTACTACTGCTACGACGCGCCCTGTATCACCGCCTGTCCTACCGGCATCGACATTCCCGGTTTCATCCGCAGCATCAGCACCGACAACCTGCGCGGCGCGGCCGAGCAGATCCTAGGCGCGAACATCTTCGGCGGCATGTGCGCACGGGTCTGCCCGACCGAAGAACTCTGCGAAGGTGTCTGCGTGCGCAATACCGACGAGAGCAAGCCGGTGGAGATCAGCGCTCTGCAGCGTTACGCCACCGATTGGGTTTTTCGCGACGACGCGAAGTTGTTTGAGCGTGGTCCGGACACCGGTCGCCGCATTGCGGTCGTCGGCGCAGGTCCGGCAGGCCTGGCCTGTGCGCACGCGCTGGCGGTGAAAGGACATCAGGTCGTTGTGTACGACCGCCAGTCCAAGCCCGGCGGTCTCAACGAATACGGCATCGCGGCCTATAAAGTTCCAGACTTTGCACAGCGCGAAGTCGAGTGGCTGCTGTCCATCGGCGGTATCACCATGGAATACGGCAAGGCGCTGGGCGACAGTCTGTCGCTGAAGCAGTTGCGCGCGGATTTCGACGCCGTGTTCCTCGGCATCGGGTTGGGTGGCGTCAACGATCTCGGTATCGATGGCGAATCGCTTTCCGGCGTTCGCAATGCCGTGGATCTCATCGCCGAGCTGCGGCAGAGCGACGACCTGTCGAACTTCCCGGTCGGTCGCCGCGTGGTGGTGATCGGTGGCGGCAACACCGCCATCGATGCCGCGGTGCAGGGCCGAAAGCTGGGCGCCGAAGTCGTCACGCTGGTTTACCGTCGTGGTTCCGATGCAATGAGCGCCACCGATCACGAGCAGGATTTCGCCCAGCAACAGGGCGTGCACGTCATCCATTGGGCGCAGCCGGTTGGCTTTGTCGCCGATGGCGATGCGCTGAGCGGCGTGGAGTTCGAGTACACCGAAGTCGACGCCAATGGGAAGTTGCGCGGTAGCGGTGATCGTTTCGTGGTCGCCGCCGACATGGCGCTGAAGGCCATCGGGCAGGTGATGCTGGTGGATGGCCTGAACGATGGCGAATCGCTGAATCTCAACCAGGGTCGCATGGTGGTCGACGCTGACTACGCCACCTCCTTGCCCGGCGTCTGGGCCGGTGGCGATTGTGTCGGCGGCAAGGTCGACCTCACCGTGCAGGCCGTGGAAGACGGCAAGCGCGCCGCGGCGGCGATTGATCGCGCGCTGTCCGGGAAGAACGCGGAGGGAAACGCGAATGGCTGATCTGAGCACCAACTTCGTCGGCATCCGTTCGCCGAATCCATTTTGGCTGGCCTCCGCGCCGCCGACCGACAAGTCCTACAACGTCAATCGTGCCTTCGAGGCCGGCTGGGGCGGTGTGGTCTGGAAGACGCTGGGCATGGATCCGCCGGTGGTCAACGTCAGCTCGCGCTACGGCGCGGTGCAGTGGAACGGCCAGCGCATTGCCGGCCTCAACAACATCGAGCTGATCACCGATCGCCCGCTGGCGACCAACCTCGCCGAGATCCGCCAGATCAAGCGCGACTGGCCGGACCGCGCCATGATCGTCTCGCTGATGGTTCCCTGCGACGAAGCGTCCTGGAAGAACATCCTGCCGATGGTCGAGGACACCGGCGCTGATGCGGTGGAGCTCAACTTCGGCTGCCCGCACGGCATGAGCGAACGCGGCATGGGTTCGGCCGTTGGGCAGGTCCCGGAGTACATCGAGATGGTCGCGCGCTGGGTGAAGCATTACACCAGGCTGCCGTGCATCGTGAAGCTGACGCCGAACATCACCGACATTCGCCAGCCGGCCAAGGCTGCGTTCCGCGGTGGTGCGGATGCGGTGTCACTGATCAACACCATCAACTCGATCACTTCCGTTGACCTCGACCTGATGGCGCCGACGCCGACGGTGGACGGAAAGGGCTCGCATGGCGGCTATTGCGGCCCGGCGGTGCGCCCGATCGCGCTGAGCATGGTGTCCGAGATCGCACGCGATCCGGAAACCAACGGCAAGCCGATTTCCGGTATCGGCGGTATTGGCACCTGGCGCGATGCTGCGGAGTTCATGGCGCTAGGCGCCGGTTCCGTGCAGGTCTGCACGGCGGCCATGCATTACGGCTTCCGCATCGTCGAGGACATGATCGCCGGCCTGTCCAACTGGATGGACGAGAAGGGCTACGCGCGGCTGGAGGACTTCGTCGGCAAGGCGGTTCCGAACGTCACCGACTGGCAGTTCCTCAACCTCAACTACGACATCAAGGCGCGCATCGACCAGGACAAGTGCATCCAGTGCGGTCTCTGCCACATCGCCTGCGAGGACACCGCGCACCAGGCCATCCTCAAGGAAAAGGACGGCAAACGGCATTTCGAGGTCGTGGACGACGAATGCGTCGGCTGCAACCTGTGCATGCATGTCTGCCCGGTGGATGGTTGCATCTCGATGGAACGCGTCGACGACGGCAGCTACGCCAATTGGACCACGCACCCGAACAACCCGATGCGCAAGGCCTGACCTGCCGCAAAAAGAGAAGGATGCTGCATGAGCGCCACCAGTCACTCCGCTACCACCGTCAACGGTGATCCCGATCTGGTCAACGCCGACCTGCTGCCAACCACGCAGGCGGATCGTCATTGGGACTGGAAGGCCATCGCCGCGCTCTGGGTTGGCATGGTGGTGTGCGTGCCGGCCTACATGCTGGCTGCCGGCCTGATCAGCGAGGGCATGTCCTGGGGTGAGGCGGTGTTCACCGTATTCCTCGCCAACCTGATCGTGCTGGTGCCGATGCTGCTGATCGGCCATGCCGGCACCAAGCACGGCATTCCGTTCCCGGTGCTGCTGCGCGCCAGCTTCGGCACGGCCGGCGCGAAGCTGCCGGCATTGCTGCGTGGTCTGGTGGCCTGCGGCTGGTTCGGCATCCAGACCTGGGTCGGTGGTGCGGCGATCTACACCATCGTCAACGTGCTCACTGGTGACGCCATCGTTGGCTCGCCGCTGCCGGGGCTCGGCATCGATCTTGGGCAGACGATCTGCTTCCTCGCCTTCTGGGCGCTGCATGTGCTGTTCATTCGTCAGGGCACCGAGTCGATCCGCTGGCTGGAGCTGCTGGCCGCACCGCTGCTGATCATCATGTGCCTGGGGCTGCTGCTGTGGGCCTACATCGCCGCCGACGGTTTCGGTCCGATGCTGTCCACGCCCTCGCAGTTCGCCGAAGGTGGACCGAAGGCGGGGCAGTTCGCCAGCGTGTTCTGGCCGTCGCTGACCGCCATGGTCGGCTTCTGGGCGACGCTGGCGCTGAACATTCCCGACTTCACCCGCTATGCGAAATCGCAGCGCGACCAGATGCTGGGGCAGGCGGTAGGCCTGCCGCTGCCGATGGCACTACTGGCTTTCATCGGCGTGGCGGTGACGTCCGCCACCGTGCTGATCTACGGCGAGGCGATCTGGGATCCGGTGCAACTGGCGCGCCGCCTTGGCGGCTTCGGCGTAGTGATCGCGCTGCTGGCGCTGGTGCTGGCCACGCTGACCACCAACCTCGCGGCGAACGTGGTCGCGCCGGCCAATGGCTTCAGCAATCTCGCGCCAGGAAAGATTTCCTTCCGCATGGGCGGCTACATCACCGCCGGTATCGGCATCGCGATCTTCCCGTGGAAGCTGCTGGAATCCACCGGTGCCTACATCTTCACCTGGCTGATCGGCTACTCGGCGCTGCTGGGCCCGATCGCCGGCATCATGCTGGCCGACTACTACCTGATCCGCCGCACCGAACTGGATCGCGACAGCCTGTTCCGTCACGACGGCGCCTATCGCTACAAGCGCGGTTGGAATCCCGCCGCGCTGGTGGCGCTGGTGCTGGGCGTATTGCCCAACTTGCCGGGCTTTCTGAAGGCGGCTGGCTTCGTCGAATCGGTGCCGGCCATGTTCGAAACGATCTACGCCTACGCCTGGTTCGTGGGTCTTGCCGTCGCTGCCATCGTGCATCTGGCGCTGATGAAGCTGCGCCGTAGCTGAAAAATCCTGATAGATGAATGGTCGTCGATGGACGACCGCCAAAGGAGGAATCCGTCATGACGACACCAGCCATCCTGATCCGCGGCGGCACCGTGGTCGATGCCGAGCACAGCTATCGCGCCGACGTGCTTTGTGTCGACGGCCGCATCAGCGCTATCGGCGAGAATCTGGAAGCGCCGGCCGGCTCCGAGGTGATGGATGCCGGCGACCGCTACGTGATGCCGGGCGGCATCGACCCGCACACGCACATGCAGTTGCCCTTCATGGGCACGGTGGCCAGCGACGATTTCTACACCGGTACCGCAGCGGGTTTAGCCGGCGGCACCACGTCGATCATCGACTTCGTGATTCCGGATCCGCAGCAATCACTGATGGAGGCGTTCAACACCTGGCGTGGCTGGGCCGAGAAGGCCGCCGCCGACTATGCGTTTCATGTCGCCGTCACCTGGTGGGACGACAGCGTATCGCGCGACATGGGCATCCTCGGGCAGGAGCACGGCGTGCAGAGCTTCAAGCACTTCATGGCCTACAAGAACGCCATCATGTGCGACGACGAGGCGCTGGTGAACAGCTTCAGCCGCTGCATCGAACTGGGCGCGCTGCCCACCGTGCACGCGGAGAACGGCGAGCTGGTGTTCCAGCTTCAACAACAGCTGCTGGCCAAGGGCATCACCGGACCGAAGGCACACCCGCTGTCGCGGCCGCCGGCGGTGGAAGGTGAGGCCGCCAACCGCGCGATCCGCATCGCCGAGGTGCTGGGCACGCCGATTTACGTCGTGCACAACAGCTGCGAGGATTCGCTGAATGCCATCGCGCGGGCGCGTGGCGAAGGCCAGCGCGTGTTCGGAGAGGTACTCGCTGGCCACCTGCTGATCGACGACAGCGTGTATCTCAACGACGACTTCGAATTCGCCGCCGCCCACGTGATGAGCCCACCGTTCCGTCCGAAGCATCACCAGGACGCGCTGTGGGCCGGACTTCAGGCCGGTCATCTGCAGACGACGGCGACCGATCATTGTTGCTTCTGCGCGCCGCAGAAGGCGGCTGGAAAGGACGACTTCACCAAGATCCCGAACGGCTGTGGCGGTGTCGAAGACCGCATGTCGGTGCTCTGGCATTACGGTGTCGGCAGCGGCCGCCTGACGCCCAGCGAGTTCGTGCGCGTCACATCGACCAACGCCGCACAGATCTTCAACCTGTACCCGCGCAAGGGCGCGGTGCGCGTCGGCGCGGATGCTGACCTCGTGGTCTGGGACCCGAACGGTTCACGCACGATTTCCGCCAAGACGCATCACCAGAACGTCGACTTCAACGTCTTCGAAGGCCGAACGGTCACCGGCATCGCCACGCAGACGCTGTCGAACGGTCGGCTGGTATGGAACGAAGGGGATCTTCGCGCCGAACGCGGCGCCGGTCGCTACCTGCCGCGTGAGCTGGGAGCAGGTTATGCGCAGGCGCTGGCGCGAAGGATGGCGCAGACGTCGTGGCGGCATGGGTGAAGGCTTGGCGAGATTCGTTCGCTGGCCGACTTTTTCGGAACAGGAGCTTTCGTTCGCCTTTCAGGCGACCGACCTACTTTCTCTTGCTTGTCCAAGAGAAACGTAGGCAAAGAGAAGGACACCCGAAGTCCGCGCATCGACGATGAAGCCGTCGATGTGCCCTGCGTTGCTCGGAACCCGGCGGCCGGCGCGAACTCGCACATCCCTGTGCTCGAACATGCGCGCCTTTCCCCGCCGGCTTCCTCCGCTACTCGGCGCTTCCACGAGACCCAAGAGCCAAAGAGCTGGAGGCTGAAAGATTTCTAGAGCTTCCTGCTAGTGGTGATGTAGGAGGTGATTCTCGAGTGCATGAAGATCCGACTACAACTTCAGTGAGAGTCGTTTGGTCGACACGATGACGACTACGCCAAGAAGAACCCACAGCGGAACGTCGTCCAACGGGATTGGTTTGGTGTGGGGCGGGAGCGATGCAGCGCCAAGGACGTCAAGTGTGCGTTGCCCGCCAGTTGACAGATGCACGGTGTACTGACCCGCAGGCAAGCCGGGCATGCTCACGATGGCATACGTGTAGCCGGGCGCAGGCACTCCGGGACATACGCCGCCGGTATCCGTGTGCAATCCCAGATGGATCGCGAAGCCGTCGATGGTAATGTCGCGACTTCCTGGTGTTTCGATCCACAGCGGTGGGCAGGATAGGCCCAGCAGGAATAACCCAAACGGTTGCCCTTCGCGAAGCATGGCCGGGTAGGTCGATGTCGGGCCTGAGGGTCCGACGCGGTCGATGACTTCACGCACCGCGGGGTCACGCCGCGCAGCGGCGATGGCGGCGTCTCGCTGTTCGATCCGCTCGTAGATGAAGCGGGCCGCGTAATCGTGAAGTCGAGTGAGGGGCGATGAGGGATTGTCGCGAAACCATTGGTCCAATGTGCTGCCGGGGATCGCATCCAGTTCACGGCGAGCGGTTCTTGGGCGTGGCGCGTCGGCAAACGCCAAGGGCGCTGAAGTCGCAGTGTTGTTGTAGTCGAACGAAACCACGTTTGACAGAGGCGGTGAAAAGGGCGATTCGTTCAACACAACAATGAACGACAGCGCGTAGCTATCGAGCACACGAATACTGCCGGCCTGCGCAGCGCACCCTGTCGGAACACTGCTCCCGTCAAGACACTGCTGGGAACGTGCGAATACGAGGTTATTGATGATCGAATCGGCATAGGTGAGGTCGACCTCAATCGTGCAGAGGTCGATTAGATCCGTTCGGGGGGAACCGTTCCAGGCGACGTTGAGGGGCGAGGGCGAACCATAGGTGCCTATCTGGCACGATGCTCCGGTAGCCTGCTGTGTGATTGACGACTGCCACAAGTTGACCACATAGCTCTCAATCCCAAACGTCGCCTGTGACGTGATGCCATCGCCTTGTAGCGAAAAAGTAATGCTGATCGTATCGCCCGGATAACCTGTCGCGTCACTGATTCGCAGCTCTGCAGCTTGCGCTTGCAATGTGGAAAGCAGGATTGAAACTGCGAACATCATCCGATGCCAGATGGGCCAACGAGCAAACGCGTTCGCAGATTGTCTCGTCACGTCATGACCACTCGGGAAAGGCGTCAATGTTGTTCAAGTTCCTCATGCGACAAATCCCTCACCAGCCGGAAGCCGACATCGTCGTAACCATAGTTTGGGTCGACGTTGTTGTTCTCGCGGGAAGACGATCCATCGCGCCAGCCCAGGCCGACGGTGGGATGGTCACGGCAGCCGGCGCAGTCCGAGGGCCATTCGCGGGCGTTGCCGAGCATGCTCGAGATGCCGTTGCGGAAACTGGGGCTTCTGGCGGCAGGCGTCGTGCCTTCGCTGCCGCAGACGATGCCGCCGGCACCGCAGGTCGCGGTCGCCGGAGCGCCGGCAAGGACCTGCCATTCCGCCTTGCTGGGCAGGCGGTACTTCACGCCATCGCGCTGTCCCAGCCAGCTGGCGAAGGCTTCGGCATCGGCGACGCTGACGCAGACGGCAGGGTGGTCGCCGGACTGGCTGAACCCGGGATCGTTCCAACTGCGCTTCTTCAGTGACAGCAGTGCCATGCGATTGCGACAGCTGCCAGGTGGGCGCTTCGTGGCGGAGGCAAAGGCGTCGTAGGTGCTGCGTGTCACGGCGGTCGGCATGGTGGCGAGGCCAGCGTTCTTATCGCTTGGCATACGCACCAGGATCATCGTGGTGCCACCGTGCTTGAGCGGGTCTCCCGGCTTGGCAAGCACGATGGTCCGCGAGTATTCCGGTTCGAGCTGTGCGCCAGGAATGCCAAGGCGCTGCGCGCGCTGCCGGGCGTTCTGGAGGGCATTGACGTCGCGTCGTTGCAGGGCGTCCTGCAGCTGCTTGCGCAGGGTGCCCGTCATCGCGGCGGAAAACTCCCGCCATGCTTCGCCATCGGCAAGCGCCAGTTGCTCGGCGAGTTGCCGGCCGCTGTCATGCAGGCTCTTCGCGGTGTCGTCATCGCCGGCCTGCAGGGCATTCGCCAGGTAGGGCAGGGCGGCACCCAACCAGCGGTTGCCGAGGACCGGCAGCTGCGCTGATCGCGGCTGCAGGCGCTGTGCGGTGAGCAGGGACTCCAGCGCATTCCCGCCCGGCGGCTGGGTAAGGCGGCGACGGGTGATCTGTTCGCTGGCGTTGTGCAATGCCAGCTCGCCCGGTGGCAGTGCGGGTTGCTCGACCGGATCTTCCTCGATGCCCGTCGGTGACTCGTCTTCCATTGCCGGTGCGGCGGGTGGTTGGTCCGTCGAGGCTTCTTCCGCGACGACGCTGTGGTTGTTCGCATCTGCCGGGAGAGGATCATCGGTCGCTGGCTGAGTGGGCGCCTCCACGAGGGGAGCTGATG
>Ga0209607_1000491_pt1 | contig 35457 bp, 26 predicted proteins | sample AD_UKC117_MetaG_FD_184413 | JGI IMG/M metagenome (GOLD analysis project Ga0209607, IMG submission 184413) | Active sludge microbial communities of municipal wastewater-treating anaerobic digesters from Hong Kong - AD_UKC117_MetaG (SPAdes)... | ecosystem: Engineered > Bioreactor > Anaerobic >... | reverse complement strand
GTCCTTGACTATCTCCGCGATATCGTCCCCGTCCATAAATGGAGCAAGGGCGACTATGTCCTTCAGCGTCGCGCCGCCCTCAAGCCTGTCCTTGACTATCTCCGCGACGTCGTCCCCGTCCATATATGGCGCAAGCTCAATGATTTCTTTCATGGTGAAGCGCCTGCCCCCGAATTCGCCCGTGGTTTCACGCTCCTTTGAAAGTCCGCTCTTAATTGCCTTTACCGCGGCTTCGGGCGGCATTATGGGCGCGACCTCTACCAGCTCCTGCGCGCTCAGATTCGCGTTCTCGTCCGTCAATATGCGCTCAACGGCCTTCGCACCGTCGGTGTTGCCGAGCATCTCGTCTATCGACACATTGAATATCGCTGACAGCTCGCCCAGCTTGGATATATCGGGCATACTTGTGCCGCGCTCCCAGTTCGACACAGCCTGAAAGCTGATGCCCATCATGTCGGCAAGCGCCATCTGCGTGATGTTCGCCTTGCGGCGCAGGGACGCTATACGCCTGCCTATCTCTCTCATATCAAACATCTTTGTTCCTCCGTTTTGTTTCGTCGGCCTTATTCCTTCAAAGCCGCAAGCTCATCATAAGCCCCCCGACACAAAAAAGCACAGCAAGCGCTGCTTGAAATGCCGAGCATCAGAAGCTCAAGGGACGCTTTAGTCCCCAAGGCGCTTCTCGAAACGATAGAAATCGATATTGTACATACGCGCCTCGCCCAGATTCTCAAAACCAAGCTTTCCGTACAGCGCAAGCGCGGCAGGGTTGCTTCGGCTCACAAGCAGCCGCGCTCCGTCGCAGCCGCTTTCCTTGGCATGGGACAGAACCTCATTCATGATACGCGCACCTACGCCTTGACCCTGCAATTCGTGTTTCACACCCAACCTTGACATATCCACGGTGCGGGTCACGCGGGTATCCCATTCAAGCTCGTCCATATCGGGATCGCTGCCCGCAAAGACGGCGGCGGCAATCCCGCCCTTTTCATCGGTGAGACAGTAAAGCGCCTCCCGCTTCAAGTCCTCCTCTATGTCTTCCATGGTCGGGTAGTATATGTTCCATGTGCAGCCCTCTGTGCCTATAAGCGAATGGTACAGCGCGAGTATCTCCGCCTTGTCCGTATCGCTCGCTTTTCTGAATATGTAACCTTCGTCCGTCATAAACTCTCCTCTATTCGATTGCCGAAAGCCGCTTTTATGGCTGCGCGTCCTGCGCCTCCAAGGCCGAACGCCTTTTTAGTCTGTCCGACCAAATATACAAGGGTATCGCCGCAAGCTGCGCCGCAACCGACACGGCTATCATGGCGGGGATGCTAAGCTCGTACAGCACTCCCAAGAGCCAGCTTCCCAGAAACCAAAACACCCCGAACGAGCATTCAAACACGCCATAGCCCGTGGCTCTGCTCGATTTGGGTACCATGCCCGACACGGCGGCCTTGAGTATGGATTCCTGCGCGCCCATGCCTACGCCCCAAAGCGCGACGCCTATGAGCAGCAGCGGTACGGAGTCAAAGCCGAACACAAACACGGCAAACGGCGCCGACAGCATGGTTGACCACACCAACGCCTTCACGCCCTTACGGTCGAACATCGTCCCGAACACAAGCGCCGCGACCGCGTCCACAAGCATCGCCCCCGCGTAAAGCAATGGCAGAGTTCCGCTGTTGATGAGTGACGAGGTTTCGGCAAGCCCTGACGCAAGCCCCGCGTAGACCCTTGAAACATGCATGGCCACAAGCGAATAGTCGATGAACCCGAAGGCAAAGAGGGATATGCCCGCGATATAGAGTATGAATTCCCGCTTCATCTTGAATTTGATGAACACCTTTGGCTCAGGCTCGAAGTGTTCGGGGTTGGGGAACCTGCGGCGGGTCAGAAGCAGCAATACAATTGTTATCGCGCCCGGCACCGCCAGCACAGCAAAGCAGAACGAATAGGTTTCAAAGGTCGAGCCGTCCGTCCTGAACAGCATGACAAGGTATAGAAGCACAGGCCCCAGGAACGCCCCGATTTGGTCAAGAGCTTCCTGTATGGCGAAGGTCTTTCCCGCCCCCTCCTGCGTCGCGGCAAACGACATTATGGTATCCTTCGCAGGCTTCTTTATCGCCTTGCCCATGCGCTGTATCACCAAGAGAGCGCAGGCGGCAACCCAACCGTGTTCGCCCACCAGGGCGAGTGCGGGAACCGCGATTATGTCAAGAACATAGCCTACGATGGTCATTGGCCAGTAGCGTTTCGTCTTGTCCGTTATCCTGCCGAACAAATAGCGCATGGAATAGCCAACAAGCTCACCCAAGCCCGAAACAAAGCCTATCGTTCCCGCCGACGCGCCGAGCAGCGACAGGTACGCGCCGCGTATTCCCGTCGCGCCCTCGTGCGTCATGTCAGAAAACAAGCTGACTATCCCAAACATCAATATGAAAAGCATGGCCTGCGACAGCCGCTTACGCTTTTTCTCGTCCAATTAGTCCTCCCCGCCCTTGAAAAGGGGCAATTCCATTAAAGTCATCACAAAGAATAATAGCCCAACGCCGAGCTTTGTCAATAGCGGTTTTCTCCGCGCTAAAGCTGCAGCACATGCGAAGCAATGCCAAAGTACACAAGCAGTGAAAGCGCGTCCACGAGGGTAGTTATGAACGGGCTTGCCATAACCGCAGGATCAAAGCCGAGCTTCTTGGCGAACATGGGCAAGGAGCAGCCAATCAGCTTTGCTATTACGACCGTGACCATCAGCGAAAGGCACACTACGGTGGAAACCATTAGCCCAACCTTATCGATTAGCATCAGTTTTGCGAAGTTGCATACCGCAAGCGTTACCGCGCACATGATGGAGACCTGAAACTCCTTGAACACCACTTGCAGAATATCCCTAAACCGTATCTCGTTCAGGGAAAGGCTCCTTATGACCGTGACGGAGGCCTGACTTCCCGAGTTGCCGCCCGTGTCCATGAGCATAGGTATGTATGCGGTTAGGGTGACGCACGCGGCCAGGGCGTTCTCAAAGCGAGTGATAATCATACCCGTGAAGGTCGCGGAGACCATGAGCAGCATCAGCCACGGTATACGGTGCCTGTATATGGCGAAAGCATTCGTCTTTAAGTAGGGCTTGTCGGAAGGCGTGATAGCCGCCATCTTCTGAATATCCTCTGTTGCCTCGTCCTGTAAGACGTCCACGGCGTCGTCAATGGTGACTATTCCGGCCAGCCTGTTGTCGCCGTCCACAACCGGTATTGCCGAGAAATTGTACTTCTGCATAATCTGTGCGACCGTTTCCTTGTCCTCACCGGTGGAAACGGAGATTACATCGCTTTGCATGATTTTGCCAATCTGCGCGTCCGCAGGCGAGACTATGAGCGTCCTTATGGTGATATAGCCCACGAGCATACGATCCGGCTTAATCACATAGCAAACGTCAATGCTTTCCGCCTCGACCGCCGTTCTGCGCAGCCTCTTTATGGCGTCCTCAACGCTGTAATTCTCACGCAGGGCGACAAACTCGGTAGTCATAATGCTGCCCGCGCTGTCCTCGGGGTAACGCATTATCTCATTGATCATCTTGCGCGTATCAGGGTCCGCTTGATCCAATATACGCACTACGACGTTGGCGGGCATCTCCTCGACTATGTCCACGGCGTCGTCAACGTAAAGCTCCTCGACAACCTCCTTGAGTTCGCTGTCGGAGAAGCCCTTGATAAGCAGCCTTTGCGCGTCGCTGTCCATCTCGACAAAGGTGTCGGCGGCCAGCTCCTTGGGAAGCAGCCGAAACAGCAGCGGCAAAGTCTCCGCGGGAAGCTCGTCAAACAGCGCGGCAACATCCGCCGCGTTGCGTCTTTCAAGCTCGGCGCGAAGAGCGGTAAACTGTTTTTCGTCAAGCAGACGTGTCACCATCTCCGCTTGACTTATGATGATATCCTTGTTCATTGGTTCCGTCTCCTTTCATTATGGTTCTGAAGGAAACGGCATCGGTCATACAGCCCGCACCATACAAAAGCGTCGTGTAAACGACGTTGATTCCATCCCTATGCGGATGGTCGGGCCTATCTCGCTAAGGTGCGCGGCAAAGCAGCCGCGCCGGTTCGCGGAACCTGACCTATGCCGCAACTACTGTCGGCAGTCATGCCTTGCCACCTCCAAACATGTGTGAATTTACCCTTTCGGGTACGCTGAATTATACTTCGAAAGGAGCGGAAAGTCAAGCAAAGAATAACTTTTTGCAAGCCCCTTGGCGTTGTGCTATAATCCAATGTAACGTAAGAAAATCTCCTCGCAAAGGATAAAGGAGTAAGGAATACATGATAGAAGCTCGAAACGGCTGCGGCTGGGAATACGGAAGCGTTATCAGCAAGGCGTACCATGACGACAGGTGGTGCAACCCCGTGCATGACGAGCGCGAGCTTTTCGCCATGCTCTGCCTTGAGGGTATGCAGGCGGGTTTGTCGTGGTCAATCATTTTGAAACGCGAAGCGGGTATGCGCGAGGCTTTCGACGGCTTCGACCCCGATACCATAGCCAAGTACAATGAGGCGGACTTCACAAGGCTGATGGGTGACAATCGCATAATCAGAAATAGACGCAAGGTCGAGGCGGCGGCGGACAACGCCCGCGCCTTCCTTGAAATACAGCATGAGTTCGGAAGCTTTGACGCATATGTTTGGGGCTTCACGGGCGGCAAGGTCGTTATGAACCATCCCAAAGCCCTAAGCGATGTTCCCGTAAAGTCGGAGCTGTCGGAGCTTGTGAGCCGCGACCTCACAAAACGCGGCTTCCGCTTCGTTGGCCCCGTAATAATCTACTCCTACCTTCAGTCCATAGGCATAATCAACGATCACCTTGAAAGCTGTTCATGCAAATACTAAAGGTAACAACGGAGCGTGTCCTCTATCCAGTAGGCGTATTCCGTGCCTGTCCGCTCCATGCCTTTGAGCTTTAGGTATGCGTCCGCTCCGTCCGACGGGTCGTGCCACAAATCCGCGAACACGAAGTCGCAGCGGGCGTCGTTCCTTGCGTAATCAAAGGCGTCCGCCCGAATCAGCCTTATCTTGTCCTTATGCGGAAACTGCGGCAGTATAAGCCGAGTGAAAAGTTCAATGACCGAGGCGTCGCGCTCCACCACGGTCACGGTCTTTACCGTATCCTTGTTCTGACACATAAACGCGAAATATCCAAGCCCCAGCCCATAGGTCACGACGTCTCCAAACGCCCGCGCTATGGGCTTCTTCATCGTCTCTATCTCGTTCGGGGTCACACTCATCCGCTCCCTGCCGCCCTGACACACGCGTGGGCAGGCGTATTCGCAATCAAAAAAGCCTATCTGCGGGATAAGCCTGCCGTCGTCCATGCGCTTCAGGTCGTTCCAAACGAAGGCCTCGAAGGGCTTAACGCGCTTCTGTTCGACGCTCCAGTCCCCATGCATCCCCGTTTCAAGGCGTATGCTTTGCATAAACGGGTCGGACTTGTATTGCGCCGCGTCAAGCAAGCGGAACATATTCGAAAGATAAAGCTCACGAACCTCACTCTCATCATATAAATCAAGAACCCCTGTCGCAAGAGTTCGGAAAGCCTGCTCAGCCGTAAACCCGCAGTCCTTCACGGTCTCGTCAATCATTTCCGGCGTGATGCAGTCCGCGTAATCGCACAAGTACCGCGCAAGCCGCGTCAGCAGCAGTCTGTTGTATATCTCGATTTTCGCCCTCTGTGCCATCCCCGACTTCCTTCATTAATTAATGCCCTATGATAATACCATGACGCAAGGTCTTTTTCAAGGGAAAGAAAAGTCCTTGGCGAGAACAGGGACGTCAAATTGTGGCACCGGCACACTTGTTATCCTATATAATATGCGGAAACGTTTGCGGCGATGGTCTTGATAGCAAATCCCCAATATGTCGGCAAATTTGTGTAAATTATAGCTTGACAAAGCCGTAAACAACCGCTACAATAGACATATGGAACGCAAACGTTTGCGTTGACAAACGAAAGCTTTCATATCCAGTCCGACCTTGAAAGGAGTACCCTATTCATGGAAACACTTATTTGGACGGCAGTTGGCGCGGGCGCTTTAGCGCTCATTTACGCGCTTTTCAGAGGTATATCCATAGGCAAGCTTGAAGCGGGCAACGAGAAGATGCAGAGTATATGCAAGGCTATCTCGGACGGCGCCTCGGCTTTCCTTCATTCGGAATACAAGGTTCTCGCGGTGTTCATCGCTGTACTGTTCGTCATCATTGGCTTTGGTCTAAAGAGCTGGGTTACCGCCGCCGCGTTCCTTACGGGCGCGATTTTCTCGGTCCTTGCGGGCTATATCGGCATGAAAACCGCAACCTCTGCCAACGTTCGCACCGCCAATGCCGCGAGGCTGGGCGGTATGAGCAGCGCACTTCGAACCGCGTTCTGCGGCGGCAGCGTCATGGGAATGTGCGTCACGGGTCTTGGGCTTGTGGGCTGTGCCATATTCTATCTCATCACCAAAGACCCGGAGATTCTCACCGGCTTTTCGCTCGGCGCAAGCGGCGTCGCGCTCTTTGCGCGTGTAGGCGGCGGTATCTACACCAAGGCCGCCGATGTTGGCGCCGATCTTGTGGGCAAGGTCGAGGCGGGCATACCTGAGGACGATCCCAGAAACCCCGCCGTCATAGCTGACAACGTCGGCGACAATGTGGGCGACGTCGCGGGCATGGGCGCTGACCTTTTCGAGAGTTATGTCGGCTCCATCGTCTCGGCCGTTATACTGGGAGCCTTGGCCTATGAATCCGCCGGCGTGGTCTTCCCGCTCGTGCTCTGCGCCGTTGGCGTAATCGCTTCCATAATCGGCACCTTCTTTGTGCGCGGCAAAAGGAACAACCCCCACGCCGCGCTCAAGTGGGGTTCATACTCCTCGGCGTTCATCGTCGCGGTCGCTGCTCTCGTACTCGGTAAGCTGTTCTTCAACAAGTTCTCCATCGGCGTCGCCATAATCGCGGGGCTTGCGGTCGGGCTTGCGATAGGGTTCATCACGGAAATCTACACCTCCGACAGCTATCGTTCGGTCAAGGGCATAGCCAAGCAGTCCGTGACGGGCAGCGCGACCAACATCATCACGGGGCTTGCGGTCGGAATGAACTCCACTTGCGTTTCAATGCTGCTCATCTGTGCGGGTATCTTCGTTGCGTATCGCTGCGCAGGGCTTTACGGCATAGCCTTGGCCGCCGTCGGAATGCTGTCCACCACGGGCATGACCGTTTCCGTCGATGCTTACGGCCCCATAGCCGACAACGCCGGCGGCATAGCGCAAATGTCCGGACTTGACGAGAGCGTCAGAGAAATTACCGACAAGCTCGATTCCGTCGGCAACACCACCGCCGCAATGGGTAAAGGCTTTGCTATCGGCAGCGCGGCGCTCACCGCCACGGCTTTGTTCGTGTCCTATGCGCAGGACGCGGACCTTACCATGATAGACATACTCGATCCCTTTGTCATGATAGGTCTGCTCATCGGAGGTATGCTCCCCTTCCTTTTCTCCGCTCTCACCATGTCCTCCGTCTCCAAGGCGGCGCGCAGTATGATAGAGGAGGTGCGCGGTCAGTTCAGGGCGCATCCCGAAATCCTTGAAGGGACTATGCAGCCCGACTATAAGCGCTGCGTCTCCATCTCCGCGAAGGCCGCGCTTAGGGAAATGCTCATCCCCGGCCTTATCGCGATATTCTCACCCGTGTTAGTCGGGCTTCTGCTGGGCGCGGCGGCTCTCGGCGGTATGCTCGCCGGCGCGGTCGTGACAGGCGTACTCATGGCAATCTTCATGAGCAACTCCGGCGGCGCGTGGGACAACGCAAAAAAGCTCGTCGAGAGCGGTGAACATGGCGGCAAGGGCAGTCAGGCGCACAAGGCGGCCGTTGTCGGCGACACCGTGGGTGACCCGTTCAAGGACACCGCTGGTCCCTCCATCAACATTCTGATTAAGCTTATGACCATAGTATCGCTCGTCTTTGCTCCTCTCTTCATCCGCTTCGGCGGTCTCCTCCTGAAATAAGCGATACTGTCCCCCAAAAAAAGGCGTTCGCACAGCAAAGCGGACGCCTTTGCCTTGTTCACTAACGCATTTCAACGCGTCATATTTGTCTCATGCTGCCCCGATTGCTGTCATATCTGTATGATTATTTGAAGATTTCTTCTTCATGCCCCTTGTCAAACAGGAAAAACCAATTTATAATAATAGTATCAAGTCTTAGTTACAAGGATGTAGAAAAGGAGGGTAACGCATGAGCAATGACGAGAGCCGTTTCCACGACATCAAACAGGTCAAGCGCGACACTGTAAGCGGGCTTGCCGCGTCAAGCCGCAACACACACCAAAGGCAAACGATGCTTGACGTCATGCGCGCGCACTCCGACCATCCGACGGCGGACGCTATATATATCGAGACGCGTAAGGTTGACGGCAAAATCAGCAGGGGAACAGTCTATCGCAATCTTAACCATCTTGCGGCGGACGGTGAGATAATTCATGTCAAGCTTCCCGGCGCGGACCGATATGATTGCAGGCTTGACTTCCATTATCATCTTGTCTGCACCTGCTGCGGAGCCGTTATCGACGCTCCTGCGGCATATGACCCCGCCATTGACGAAGCTGTTCAAGCCCAAACCGGTTACCGAATATACCGACATCGCACGGTATTCGAAGGTATATGTCCCGTCTGCGCGGCGGGTGAAGCACTAAATTCAAACGAATAGGAGTATTATTATGGAAATGAAATTCTACATCTGCCGTCATTGCGGCAACATCATCGCAAAGGTCAAGGACAGCGGCGTACCCGTGGTATGCTGCGGCGAGAAGATGACCGAGCTTATCCCCGGCGCCATCGACGCGGCCGTTGAAAAGCACGTCCCCGTTATCGAGGTTGAGGGCAACAAGGTCGTCGTAAAAATCGGCTCGGTCCCCCATCCCATGGTTGAAGCCCACTACATCGAGTGGGTAGCCCTGCAAACCACCTCCGGCAACCAGCGCAAGGCGCTCAAGCCCGGCGAAAAGCCCGAGGCCTGCTTCTCCGTCTGCGAGGGCGACAAGGTTGTAGCCGCCTACGCATACTGCAATCTGCACGGCCTGTGGAAGGCATAATCTGTAAGAAATAAACGCCGTGGGGCGTCTTCCTCACTCTCGCTGAAGGGAACTCTTGATAAGGGTTTGCCTTACTGAAAACCCACTATGTAATTAAAGCGGAACGGACGAAGCAGGTAAAGCCTGCTTTGCCCGTTTCGTTGGCTTATCGGGGAATTCTCAATAGGCGTCGGGCGAACGAAGTTCGCACCGACAAATTCGGTTGTTGTCGCGGGGGAGCGGGTCTTGACATTGAAGCTTTGGGCAAGATCCTTCGCTTTAGCTCAGGATGACAAAGCAGGGTTATACGGCGGGAGCAGGCTTTTTAGATTATCATCCCCTTAAAAACAAAACGGACAAAGCCTACTCAGCTTTGTCCGTCTCAGTATCGATTATTCAGCGCAAGGTTCCAATCCTGCGGCTCAGGGTCTCATAGGTTTGCTCAAGGTCGGGGACGTCGCGCCACGCGCAGCCCAACGGAACGCCGGGGCGATTCTTCCCGTGAAAGTCGCTTCCGCAGGTGACCATGAGCTTCTTCTGCCGCGCAATGGACAGGAACATCTCGGTCTGTCTTGGGGTCGAGGTGGGGTAATATACCTCAAGCCCCATCAGTCCAAGGTTCGTAAGCTCGTTAATGAGCGCGAAGGGGTTGTCGCGTATATGGCAGGGGTGCGCCAGCACCGGAACGCCGTCGGCGGCGTGGATTATCTCCAACACCTGCGCGGGCGTGAACTTCGGCTCCTGATAAAAGCCAACCTGCCCTTGGCGCAGGTACTTCGCAAAAGCGTCGCGTATGTCCTTGGCCAAGCCCGCCTCTACAAGCGCGATGGCTATGTGAAGCTTGCTCGTGCATTCCATGGGTCGATTGATGCGGTCGCGCACGCCTATGCCCGCGGCGTCAAGCTTCTGCAGTATCACTCCGTTTCGCTTCTCTCGCCGAATACGCGCTATCTCCAAAGCCCTGTTCAGTACGGGGCTGTCAGGGTCCACGTCAAGGCCGAGTATGTGCAGCTCATGCCGCCACTCGTTATCCATCTCAACCGCAGGCAGCACGGAAATTCCGAGCTTCTCGCCTGTCTCCATGGCTTCCTTGACGCCGCCTATGGTATCGTGATCCGAAAGCGCGATGAGGTCAAGCCCCGCCCGAAACGCGCTCTTGACGATTTCGGAGGGTGTGGCCGTCCCGTCGGAGTAGTTGCTGTGGCTGTGCAGATCGAACCTGTGAGCCCGATCGTTCGATTGCACCGCGCCTGTCTGTTCTTGCACAGCTATGCCTCTGCAGGCTTAATACTTTCATCGGGCGCTTCGGGCTTAGCGTCGCTTTCGACTTTCGCTGACTTGGGTTCGAGACCCGAAGCCTTCCTATACACGGTTTCAAACTCGTCGCCGTTTACGCGCTCCAAGGTCAAAAGGAGCTGCGCGCACTCGTCAAGCGCGGCGGCGTGTGCAGTGATGATGCCTTCGGCCCTTGCGAACTGCTCCTCCATGATGCGGCGTATCTCTATATCGATCTGAGCCGCTATCTTCTCGGAATAGTTTCTGCCGTGACCCCAATCCTTGGCTATGAATACCTCGGTGTCGCCGCCCAAAAAGACCGGCCCCACCACGTCGGACATTCCGAATTCCTCAACCATGCGGCGGGCAAGAGCTGTCGCGCTCTTGAGATCGCCTATCGCGCCCGTTGTAACGTCGCCAAACTTGAACTTCTCCGCGACCCTGCCGCCCAATGACATACATATCCTGTCAAGCATACGTTGCTCGGTCATGTAGATGTAGTCATCCTCGGGAAGGGTGAGCGTGTAGCCCGCCGCGGGGCCGCGTGAGATGATGGAAATCTCCTCAAGGTTGTCGCACAAGGGCAGCTCAAGCGCAAGTATGGCGTGACCGCATTCGTGGTACGCGGTGTTGCACTTGTCGCGCTCGGTGACAACGCGGCTCTTCTTCTCCGGCCCCAACTGCACGCGCATGACGGCTTCCGAAAGCTGTTGATTGCCTATCTCGGTCAGATTGGCTCTTGCGGTGAGTATGGCGGCCTCGTTAAGGACGTTCTCAAGATCCGCGCCCGTGAAGTATGAGGTGCGCTTCGCAAGCGCCTTAAAGTCCACATCCGCCGTGAACTTCTTGTTGCGGGCGTGAACCTTCAATATCTCCTCGCGTCCCTTGATGTCGGGGTAGTTCATGGTGACCTGACGGTCGAACCTGCCCGGACGCAGCAGCGCGGGATCAAGTATGTCGGCGCGGTTGGTCGCCGCCATAACTATTATGCTCTCGTTCGTGGCAAAGCCGTCCATCTCGACAAGGAGCTGGTTTAGGGTTTGCTCACGTTCGTCGTGACCGCCGCCCAAGCCTGCGCCGCGCTGACGGCCTACGGCGTCTATCTCATCTATGAACACTATCGCGGGGGCGGATTTCTTGGCGGTCTCAAAGAGGTCTCTCACCCTTGACGCGCCCACGCCCACGAACATCTCAACAAAATCCGAGCCTGAGATTGAGAAGAACGGCACCTTTGCCTCGCCCGCTACGGCCTTTGCAAGCAGCGTCTTGCCCGTACCCGGAGGGCCTACGAGCAGCACGCCCTTGGGAATCCTCGCGCCCAAATTGATGAATCGTTTGGGGTCACGGAGAAAGTCCACCATCTCGGCAAGCTCCGCTTTCTCCTCATCGGCGCCCGCAACGTCCGCGAAGGTCACCACGGGGTCGCCCTTTCCGTGTAGATGCGCACGGGATTTGGAGAAGTTCATCGCCTGCTTGCCGCCATTCTGCTGACGCACCACGAACACCACAAGCAGCACCGCCATGGCCCCGATAAGCAGGTAGGGAAGCAGAACGACCAACAGCGATTCACCCTCGGGAAGCTGCTGGCTAAACTCGAATGGGTAGTCGTTGCTGGTGACGGAATCGATGGAGACGCCCTTTTCCTCCGCGATCAAGGCGGCCATATCGCGTGTGAAGGCCTCCTCGGAGATAATCATATAGAAATCAGCCTTTTTGGGCAGATCCTTCATTTCGTATGTGCTTTGGCTATACAGTCCGTAAACCACGTCCTCGCTGAGAACCAGCTTGACGGCCTTGACATCCCCCGCTTCCATCTTCACAGTGAAGGCGGAAAACGCAAGCTCCTCGGGTTCGGTCTTGTTGGAGGCAACTACTACGACATTTATCACTATGGCGAATACCGCTGCCCATATCAACAGGGTTATGAGTTTCTTGTTCTTCAAATATTCCTCCGTTCGTGGACCATTCCATGTTGGCGGCCCTGTGCAAAAAGTAGTATCGTTTTTAGCGGGATACAGCCGCCTATCTGTCGGAGTAGACCTCCGGCTTGAGTACGCCCACATAGGGCAGGTTGCGGTAACGACCCTCATAGTCCAGACCGTAGCCTACGACAAACTTGTTGGGAATCAGAAAACCGCAGTAGTCGGGAGTGATGTCGCATTCTCTGCGCTCGGGCTTATCCAAAAGGCAGCAGATACGCATACTTGCGGGGTTCCGTGCGGAAAGCAGCCTTGTCAGGTGCGACAGAGTTAGTCCGCTGTCCATGATGTCCTCGGCGATAATGACATGCCTGTCGGTGATGCTCGTGTCCATGTCCTTGGTGATTCTGACGATCCCACTGGTTTTCATCGCATCGCCATAGCTGGAGATACCCATGAAGTCCATCTTGATATGAACCGTCATTTGCCTTGCGAGGTCAGCGAAAAACACACACGCGCCCTTTAGGATGCAAACCAGTACGACTTCCTTGCCCGCGTAATCACGGGACAGCTGCTCGCCAAGCTCCTTAACCCTTGCTCTAATGACTTCCTCGGACAACAGCACCTCCGCTATGTCCTGTGCCATAAAGTCCTTACCCCAGTCGTTCATATACCCTCCTCGTATTTTATCCTAATAATCGGGGTCTCCCCCGTTACCCTCATTCGTTCATCCACCGTATGCCCCATTACCGCGGCTATGCCCGTGTCGTCACAGACTATCGGGACGTCCCTTCGTATAAAGCGCGAAATCTTCCTGTCCGTAAAATAGTCCGACAGCAGCTTGGAGCCGCTCATGCCGAAGGGCATGAACCTGTCCCCGTCGCGCACAGTGCGAACCATGAGCCTGCCACAAACCGCCTCCGCGTTAATATAGACCGTTTGCCTGTCGCAGGGAAACTCGGCGCTTCGCACCCGTTCCGCCGTGACAGTACCATTCGGCAGCCTTACGGGAACGCCCAACGGAAGCTCAAGCTCATACCGATAAGGCTCGGTTCTTTGCTCCACATGAAGCCTTTTCCCGTCAACCCATGCCGTTCTTCCGCCCTTTAGCTGGGCGAAGGAGCCGCTTTGTGCCGTGAGCAGACCGATAAGCCGCTCCACCTCCGCGTTCTCCACGCTGTCGGCGCTTTCCCACAACAGGTCAAGCATGATGCGCGACAACAGCGGCGCGGGAAGCTTGGAAAGCTCAAAACGATTGCCGTCAAGCCTTTTATACTCGCTGTGCGCAAGCTCACACAGATAGTCGTCATCCGTGCGCAGGAGCGCCGCCGTCTTGGAAAGGTTTGAAACGATGGCGGGATTCATCTCGGCAAGCGCGGGCATGACCGACAGCCTGACATGGTTTCGGCGGCAATCCTCGTCAAGGTTGGTGCTGTCCGTGACATATTCCTGCCCAATATCGGCAAGGAATCCCAGTATCTCAGCCTTGGTCACGTTCAGCAAAGGCCTTGCCAAATCCCCGCTTTCGGGACGCATACCGCACAGTCCGCGAGTTCCGCAGCCGCGAACGAGGTTCATCAGCAGCGTTTCGGCGTTGTCGTCCATGTGGTGTGCAAGCGCTATGCAGCCGCAGCCGAGGTCGGACTTTGCCTGTCTTAGCGCCTCGTAGCGCAAGGTTCGCGCAGCCCACTCCGTGGATCTGCCTGCGGCCTTCGCGTAAGCCGGAGCGTCAACCCTTATGACCTTGCAGGGGACGGAAAGCTTTTGGCAAAGCTCAACGGTGAAGCGTTCATCCCTGTCCGCCTCAGCTCCCCGTATACCATGGTTGATATGCGCCGCCGCCAGGAAAGCAAAGCGCTTTAGGTCGGCGAGCCTTGCAAGCTCCGTGAGCAGCGCCACGGAATCCGCTCCGCCCGAGACCGCCGCGAGTACTCGCGTGTTTTCACCGACACCGCAGTCCTTCAGCGTCTCGTCTTTCAACAAAACCATGGGTACACCAATCCAATCATAATTAATGTGTATAATAACCCTCTTTGAGGCTTTTGACAAGTCCATTTTCAAAATATCCGAAAAAAGCCGCAATTTGTTCCGAATTTTGCCGCTATATAGGATATGTGAAGCCATAGGCGGCAAAGCAATACCACATCCGCACAACCGCGCCCCGTGCATGGTATTTCCGTCTTTTCGGAGAAAAATGGGGAGCGACCCCAATAAAGGCGGTCGCTCCCCTTGTCGCTATTTGTGCGGGCAACGCTGACGTTACTCGCCTAATTTGCCGAGGCCTACAATGCTGCGCAGGATTGCCGAGGCGTCGGCGGCGCTGAGGCCCGCATTGCCGTCGCAGCCCATGGCGTTCTCCAGGCCCTGTGCGCTCAGCGTCTCGATGTCAACAAGGTGACGCAGTATCGCGGCGGCGTCCTTGGCATTTATATAGCCGTTGCAGTCGGCGTCACCGAGCTTGCCGAGCAGAGTGTACGCTGCGTTGACGGTGAAGTCGGAGCAGATTGCAACTCCGTCAAGGTCAATGTCCCAAGTGCCGGCATAGCCGTTCACTGCGGGAACCTCAGGAACTGTGACGAACTTGCCGTAGGTTACGGTGTATTCGCCTATGCTCACGCCGTTCACGATGTAGTTAACGGTGTACGCGGTGTCGGGATAGCCGCCCTCGCGAATATCGGCACGGTTTCTGGTGCGGATACGCGCACCGATCGCACTTGAATCATCATAGCTGTTCTCACCGACGGAAGCGATGCCGCGAGCGGTAATCGTCGCGCCCACTGTGACGAAACTGAGGTCATGGTAGCCCGTGCAGCCGTCGTCGCAATAGATATAGCCGTCAAGGAAAATGACCGCCGTGCCTGTGCCGTCGTTTACATGGATGGCGCCCATGACGCCGTTGGCGTCATACTCGACCTTGGTGACTTCGCCGCTGATTTCTACAAGGTTGCCCGTGTAGATCTTTTCGGCAAGCTTGCCGCAGCTCACGATTTTCATATAGTAATCGTAAACATTGGTGTAGCCCGTCGCAAAGTCGGCCTTGTCAGGCTCGATGAACGTGGTCATATTATCCGCCGCAACCTCGTCAAGCCTTGCCTGCAGCCTTGTGGTATCAACCTTATAGGTCGAGATGGTCTGCTTGTTGGCAAGGATTATCTCCTGATCCATCAAGTCCGCGCGCTCAGCGTAATCAAGGGTGATATCCCTGACGCTGCCGCCATAGGAGGAGCCGCAGTTCAGCTCGATCTCGTCCTTGTAGTAGGAGGTGACGCCGGTTACGCGTACCTTCTGACCTATCTGGTAGTCGCCGGATACGGGGAACACGTTGATGCCCCTGCCGCTCTCGTCCTGCACATAGATGCAGTCGAAGAACGCGGTATCCTGTGAATGGCCGGAGGCGTTGGAGGTAACATAGCCCTCGATTGTGTAGCTCTTGTTGGCGGTGTTCTCCTCGTGGATCTCGCAGATAGGCGTTACCGCATCGGGGTTGATCATCTTGAAGATGTTGCACACAATCTGGTAGTTGGAGTTCTGCAAGGTGCCCGCGTTCTCGACCTCAACCTGTACCTCGAAGGTGGAGAAGAAGGTCACGCCCGCCGTGATGCAGAAGCCGCCGCCCGGCAGGGTCTCCGAAGCCATAACCACGACGTCTTCCTGATCGCCGCAGGCCGCGTAATACTCTTCGCTGCGCTCGGTCTCGGGGTTGGGCATATAGGAGGAGCCTGTGTAGTACTTCTTGTAGGAGGACACGAAGGTGGTGTCAAACGCCTTGACGAGCCACTCCGCGCCATTGAGGATGACGGGGGCCGCGTTGTAGGCGGAGAACATGGTATTCGTGGTCTCGATGAGGTTGTCGTTCACATAGGACTCGAAGTTATAGTACTCCTTGCCCGTGAAGTGCAGGCGATAGCTCTCGTTGGAGTTGTTCTCGACATCCGCGACGATGCCGCGGCCTATCCTTGCCTTCGCGCCAACGGCCTCAAGAAGCCCGTTGGATATCACGTCGGCATACTCCGCCTCGGCCGTAGGCGTGCGCCTGTCGGACTTGGAGGTGATTATGATGTTGCCGCCCTCCGCCGCGTACTTGGCAATCGCGGCGATTTCGGTATCCGTGTAGAGATAGCTTGTAACAGCAGCGTCCGCGCCCGTGAAGGGAACGGTCAGCACGAGCAAATCGCAGCCTTCAAGCACCGCGTCGGTGATTTCCACACGCTCGCTGCTCGAACCGATATGCCTTGCGTTCACGCCGTACTCGGCGGCGAGTTCGATAAAGGCGGTGTCGGAATCGGCGTAGTTGCCCGATACATAGAAGTTGCCGTGCGAAGCGTCGATGAGCATGGTCTTCATGGTCGAGGCGTCGCGCACGGTGAACGTCACGGAGGTGTTGAACTTGTACTCCGTAGTGCCGAACATCGCGGTGACAACGACGCTCAGGGTCTGATAGCCCGTCTCGGTGGGAACATAATTCCACTTAATTCCGGAGAAATCCGAGTTAGTGGCTACGGTGTAAGCGGTTTCATCGGTGTAGACCACTGCGTCGTTGATGGAGTACTCCACCTTGGTCACAGTGTAATCGGCGGCTTCGTAGTTGTAGACCGTGGTGGTGAAGCCATTCTCCTCGTTCAGCAGAACTGATACATTGTCCTTCTCAAGCGAGGTGATACCGATCTTGGTGGTCTCCTTTACCCAAACAGGAGCGGTGACGGCGATATCGGCGTCAACCTCATCCACGCGGATATAGAAGTACGAATAGTCGTAATCGGCGCCGAGCGTGAAGGTGAACTCCCACTCGCCCGAAGCTGTGTTGAAGGACTTCTTCGCGACCTCCGCGCCGCCGTTTCCGATGATGGACACGGACTGTACGCGGTCGGTGGGATCGTTGAAGGACACGTTGATGGTAATCGCGGCGCCCGCCTCAAGACTCAGAACCGAACCCATGACGTTGCCGTTCAGGGTGTAGTAAACCTCAAGGTCGTTATCCTCGGTGGCGTACATGGTCATGTTTTCCATGGCCTCGTAAATGCCCTCCTCGGAGAAGTTATCGGTGTAGATAACGTCGCGGGCGGTGTTGCTGTCGCCCCAATTGCCCTTGTGGTTATCCTGGTTGTTCGTGGGAGCCAAGTGCCAGCCCTTATCCAAAGCCAGCTGATAATACTCATAGCTCGGCCAATACATCGAACCTCCGACCTTGCCTTCGCCGTTGCCGACCTCTATCATGGTGATAAGCTCGTCATAGGCTACCGAATAGTGGGCAAAGTCCTCGAAGGTACCGAAGGTGGTGCCGGGGTGGTTGAACTGGTTCATCGTCTTGGAACCGCCCTCCTCCGCCGCTGTGTTGGCGACTGCGACGAGCCTGTCATAGTATGCGACAAGGCCCGGGCCGTTCTTCACGACGTAGGCGGAGTTATTGCGGCTCTCTATACCGACGGAGTTGAAGGTATTCATGTGGCCGTACTGTCCCGACCAAGTCATCTCATAGCCGTATATGGCGATGAAGTCGTCCTTGGTGTAGCGGGAAGCTGTGGCCTTGGCCTCCTGCCAGAGGGTCTGAGAACCGTCGCCGGTGGTCTTGCCCTTGGAAGCGTCGGTCATGTCGCCAAGATTGGAGCTTTTATCGAAGTAGTTGCTGTGGTCGGTGACCGCTAAGAAGTCAACCTGCTCGGCGGACTGCGCGTGCTCATAGGCCTGCTCCAATGTGCCTGTGCCGTCGGAGTACTGGGCTGTATGGCTGTGAAGCTGTCCAAAGTAGAGCCTAAAGTCGGGCTCGCCGACCGTGAAGCTCCACTCCTTTTCGGCGGATATCCCGCTTGCTCTTGTGACTTGGACGTACACCTTGTACTTGCCGTCTGCCAAATCCTCATTGGGAGTGTAGCTGATGCGTCCGTCCGCAACGGTGGGCGATACCGCCTCATCGTTTACAGTCATGACAACGGTAGGATTGGCTCCCGCGTTGGAGAACGCCGCGCTGATTACGGGGCGCTTGTCATCGCCCGTCGCGGAGTTGGCGGCGGGGGTGACGTCGGTTATCTGAGGCAGATCTATGATTGCGATGCTGCCCGAAGCGGTACCGACGTTGGCGGCCGCGGCGCTGTCTGTCGCGGTAATCGTGAACTCAATGGCGGATGCGCCGCCCACAATCTGCTCTGCGGGGATGGTGTAGAAATAGAGGTTGTCCGCGCCCGCTTCCATGTCCGCCGTGCGGCTCTCACCGCCGATGGTGTATGCGAGCTTGACCGAGGCAATCGCGGAGTAGTCCGCAACTGTCGCGGAAATGTAGTAATTCACGCCGACTTCGGCGTCAAGGAAGGTGGGCAGGGTGATAACGGGAGCCGCCGTGTCCTCGCCTATCATACGATAGTCAGCGGTGGAACCATTCCTGAGCTGCTTAGTCGAATTGTAGGCGGAAATACAGGCAAGCAGGTTCACAGTGTCGCCCGCTTTGAAGTAGTCCCCGTAGGGCGCGGCCTTGTAAATGCCTATGGTATTGCCTTCCGCGTCGGTCACCGTGGTAGTGCCGCCGTCGCTGTACGCGCCCAGGGTGACGTTCTTCAGCATGACATACTCGGAAACGAGGTTGTCATAGTTGGCGAGCATTGCGGAAATGCTCTCATACTCCTGCGGCGCGGAGGCGTCTACGCCCGCCACGGATTCGGGAGCATGATCGATGGAGATAAGGCTGGACATCTGCGTGCCGCCGCCGTATGCGCCCAAGGTGCCGTTGATTACTACCCAGTCGCCGATATTCACGGGGTCTCCGCCCGTGGTCGCGGTGATGGTAGTGTAGCATTGCAGAGCGTAAATCTCTCCGTCAATTTTGGCCTGCAAAATGGTGGTGTTTTCGCTGCCGGAGTTGCCGTAGAAGTAGACTACCTGTCCGACCACGCGAACGCCCGAAACGCTTGTGCCGCTATAATAATCAAGGGCTTCCTTGATGTTCATTACAACGTACATCGTGCCTGCGGCGCGAGCGGCGGTGAAGGTATCGACAGCGGCGTTGAGGTCTTCTGTCGCCGCGTCAACATCGCCCTGCTGAGTTGCCTCAAGAGCTTTCTTGGCCGTGGTGACGGCGTCTCTTAAAGCGTCATAGGCGTTTTGAGTTACCCAGTAAGCGTTGTCCGCGACGTCGCTGCCATCCTCGGAAACCGAGGTGCTGTCCAGCAGACCCTCGGCGGTGGAGATGGCGCTGTTCAGCGCGGAATAGGAGACGGCGGGATCCCCACCCGTGTAGGTCTCGCCGGTGAAGCTGACATAAGCGAGCCTTGCGTTGCCGCCTGCCGCCGCCGTTTCGCCCTTGATGGCGACGAGGTCAACCACGACCAAGCGAACGTATGCGGCTGACAGGTTGTCAAGAGCCGTGCCGAACTCAAAGCTGTACGCCGTGCTTGCGGTGGAGGTGAGGGTATAGGTCTTTAGGTCGGTGAAGTTCACGCCGTCGGAGCTGTATTGCAGCTTCCAATTGGCGGGAGCGGTACCGGTGCCCCATGCTTTCAAGTCCAAGCTAATCGTCTGATAGCCTGCGGTGCTGAGCTTGAACTGCCAATAAGCGCCGATTTCGTTCCATGTGTTGCAATAGACGGAACCGTTGCTCGCGGTGTAACTGACGCCCTTAACGGCGTCTCCGTTCCTGGTCAGTTCGGCGGTCGTGTCTCCGCTCGTGGCTTTGATGGGGAAAGTCACGGCGTCGGCGGAGAACTCCCACGCGGCTATGGTCTTAGAGCCCGCCGCCATTGCCGAAGCCGGCAGCAGTGCGAATACCATGACCATAGACAATAGAATTGCCCAAAATCGTTTCATAATTAGTTTCCTTTCTGTGGAGTTTTAGAGACGCCTTGCGGCACCGTTTAGGTGTACACGCATCCCATTACTCCCATATCATAACATAGTCAATCGTGAAAATCTATCTTTTTGTAAAGATTTTATCACAGGATTCGTATTGATTATTTATGAGCGTGTGATATAATATTATAAAATTCTTTGGAGGACGTCGAGTATGAACAAAACCGACTCGGAGCTTATCGTCAGTCTCAGGCACGAGCTGCACGCACACCCTGAGCTTTCGGAGCATGAGTACGAAACCAAAGCAAGGCTGATGAGCTTTTTAGCTGAACATACGGCTCTCAAAATCGTTGACAGGGGGGCTTGGTTTTATGCATATTATTCCTCGGAAAATCCTGAGCTTGCCCCCATCGCCTTCCGCGCCGACTTTGACGCGGTGGGCGTTACCGAGGCGAACCCGACCCTGTCCTATCGCTCATGCAACGAGGGCGTCGGGCATATGTGCGGGCATGACGGTCACTCCACGGCTCTGTGCGCCTTCGCCTTGGAGCTGTCGCGCCTCAGGCTAAACCGTGATGTGTACCTTATCTTTCAGCACGCGGAGGAGAACGGACAGGGCGCTAAGCTCTGCTCAGAGCTGATAGACGAAAAGGGCATAGCGGAGATCTTCGCGTTTCACAACTGCCCCGGCAGACCCTTGGGCGAGGTTTCCGTGCGCAAGGGCTGCATGGACTTCGCTTCACGCGGCATGATACTGAGCTTTTTGGGCAAGCAGGCTCACGCTTCCCGCCCGGAGGACGGCGTCAACCCCGCCATGGCCATCGCAGAGCTTATACCCGAGCTGGACAAGATTGCCGCCGCAAGCAGCATTGAGGGCTTATGCATGTGTACCATTGTGATGATTGAGCTTGGCGAGGAGACCTTTGGTATCTCGGCGGGCAGCGGCCGTCTGCTGCTGACGATAAGGGGCGAGTACGAATCGGAGCTTGATAAGCTTGACATAGGCGTTAAGACCACGGCCGCCATCATCGCAAGAGACGAGAACGTTGAGCTTAGGATGGAATACAGGGATGTATTCCCCGAAACAGGCTGTACACCGCAGAGCGTGGACAAGCTTGAAAGGCTCTGCCACAGGCTTGACATTCCCTTTTATGAGCTGCCCGAGCCGCAGCGCGGTTCGGAGGATTTCGGCTGGTACACCAAGCGCACCCACGGAGCGATATTTAATATAGGAAGCGGTCGGGATCACGCGGGGCTTCACACCGAGAGCTTTGACTATCCCGATGAAATTACTCCCATCGCGGTGCGCCTGATGCTGGGCTTGACCGAGAATTAATCTTTTATTCACCAATGACGGCCTTGCTTTTGCTATAATCTTTAGTTGAGGTGTACAGCCATGGTCAAGAGGGATATCGGCAAAGGAAAGGTCTCCAAGCACGCGGCCCTATTAGCGTCGGCGGCGATACTTGCGGCTGCCATATTTTTGTGCGCCCTATACATAGGCAAGCGAGGCTACGGCGTCACGGTCAATCTTGAGGACTACACCACCGTCGGAAGAAACGCTTTGGGCGTTCCCGTGGCGGCGATTGACATAGACGCGCTGCTTACCGATCTGCATCTTCCCAATCCCAAAAGTCCCTTCGTCAACATGGCGGATTACCCCGATGTGTACGCGCTTTGCAGCATGAGCGTCAGCTTGAGCTACACAAGCCATGAGGAGCTTATGCACGTTGAGGTAAGCTGCGACCTTGATACCCTGACGCGCTATGGCATACGCATAGCCAACACGGGTTGGGAGCAGTCCGTTCGCGGTCTTTTGGACGACGGCGCCACCGCGACGCCCGTTCCGCTCGCGGAAAGCACCGTGCTTCCCGCGCCCACCGGCACGCCCGCAGCGCAGGATGGGCTGTTGACCGCTCTTGTGGACGAGCAGGGGCGGGGCTATAATCTTCGCAGTGTTTGCGAAAGGGTGCAGAAAGAGAGAGATTCGGTCTGTGTGGAGCTGTTTGGAAACAATTATAACGCAGAGAAGACACAATTGTATTTTATAGTTTCCCATGGAGGTTCGGAGTTCACCAACCTGTACCGCGCCGTCTACGTCGTCACCGAGGTGCGCGAGGACGAGACAGAGCCGCGCACCGAGTGCTTCACGGTGGACATACTCAATCTCTATATGCGCGACGGGGTGGTTTTCTTTCGCTCCGTGGATGTGAATATCGTTGACAACGAGAGCGAGGCCGACGCCATCTCTCGGTTCAACGGTCCCGACTATGATGTGACACGCCTGCACGGCGGAGTTGTCACGGACAGAGAAGCTTATGATCAGAACGGGTTCGTTCGCTTTATAGGCTGTCCCACGAGCTATCGCATGGCGAACGGCATATACTGGTCTGCGACCTATGAGCCGCTGACAGAGGACATGGTTTGGAGCCTGACCGCCGTACCCGGGCACTCGCTTGCGAACCTTCTGCGCTATGCGCGCAAGGAGATTTACGCCCGCTACTACTGTATCTTTGACGAACGCACCGAGCATGAGTTCCTTGAGCATTACAGCTCTTACGACTGGTACGAGGGCAGAGAGGACGACCTTTCGGAGCTGATGAGTGACACGGAACGCGCCAACATAGCCCTGCTGCGCGAGATACAGGACCTGATTGAGCATTGACCCTACAAAAAGGTAAACATAGAGGATCAACAGGAAGATTGTTTTTGGGAGGTAGATATATGAAAACAATAAGAACCATTTTGGCCACCCTGTCCGTTGTGCTGCTCGCATGGGGCATAACGGCGCTTATAGCTGTACGGAGCGACGCCGCGTTTGCGCAGCGCACACTGTATCAGGTGTTCAGCCAAACCAACTATGTGGTGTTAGTCATCGGCGTGGCGCTGCTTGCCATCGCCGTCATACTGTCGTTCGCGGCGGCGTCCTTCGACGCGGAGGACAAGAACTCGCTCATGAACGCGGATGATACGATTGACGCGGACACTGAAGCGGAGGAAAAAGAGGTCGAGAGCGAGCCTGAGGACGAGGACGAGGTCACTGGACGCTATCAGCGGCCCTCTCGCCGCCATCCTCAAAAGGCCGAGGAGCCGACAGCGGAAGCGGACAGCAAAATCAAGCTGTTCGACGATGAGCAGGACGATGCCCAAACCGATGAGGAGCCTGAGGAGGAGATGATTCCCTCCGCGCCCGTCAAGGTGAGCAAGGACGATGAAACGGCGCGATTCTGCATCTATTGCGGCGGAACCGTGACGGGAGACGCCGAGTTTTGCCCCAAGTGCGGCAAGCGGCTGTAACGGGGTACTGACGATGCAGCGCAAACAGAAACTGACCCTTATCCTCGTCGCCGCCTGCGTGCTTGTCGCGGTTCTTGCCTTGGCGTGGTGCGTTTGGCACAGCGCGTCGGGCAAGGGTATGCAGGAAATCAATATCCGCAAGTACATAACCGCCGAGAAGAACGGCGACGGCAGCTTTTCATTGGGCATAGACTATGACGAGCTGTTGACAGACAACCATCTGCCGAACCCCAACACCAACGATAAGGTGAACGCGGACGACTACCCCGACGTCAAGGCGATATATACCCTCGGCGTGATAGTCGAGCCTGAGGGCGAGGACTATCGCATAACCATAAGCTCCACGGACGCCAATATAAGCTCGACGCTCAAAAAATACAACATCAAGCTTATGAACACCGAAAGCTGGGTTTGGACCAAGAGCGAGATAATGGCGGTCTATAAGACCTCGCAGGAGTATCCGAGAAAGCTTTCCGCAAAGAGCTATGTCAAGGTTGACTATTCAAACGGCAACTATATGGTTAGTTGGAATAAGGAAGCTTTACTTGCCGACACGGGCTGGCAGCTTTCCTCAGACCAAGCCGAGCTAAACGCCGACGAGGGCTATTTGGCGGTACAAAGTCTGGGCTTCATGACGACCTCGCAGGATAACGGCGGGTACCTCATAACCACAACAAGCACCATGACCGACGTTGTGGATAAGCTTTACGCGAACGGCATAGAGATTACCGACACGAGCTTTTCACTCAGCTCCGATGAGATTGTGAGCCTCTTTAACGCGCAGGGCGGGGTCATCCCGACGGACACCCCCACGCCTACCGCGACGCCCACGCCGTCGCCCACACCCACCGCGACGCCCTATGTTGAGCCTACCGCGACGCCTGTCTACACGGCCGAGCCGGTAATCACGCCCACAATAGACCCTAACGCCACTCCGTCGCCCACGCCGACGCCTACACCGACGCCCTCGCCCACGGCGTCGCCCACCCCGACGCCCGCGATAAACACCGATACCTCGAATTGCCTTACCACGCTGTACGGCTACGACCAGTATGGGCTTAGGGTCGCCATCAAAGCGGCCAAGGAGAGCTATTATGGCAGCGCGTTCAAGTCGAGCGAGGTCATAGCCAATTACTTTATCGTAAGAAGCGATGACAGCCAGCAGTACGCCAACTGCTTCAGGCTCGTCTACAAGATTACGACGACTGACGGAACCAAGTATATGGCTGCGGACGTATACAACATACACGCCTCCGACAGCATCTCAAAATCAAACGTGGTTCTGAAGGAGTACCAGAGCAAGGCCGCCGCCAACACCACGGGAGACTTCTCCTCCAACCATAACACCGTCTACACCTTGGACGGCGGAAACATGGTGTACTCTAAGGATTCCGGCAAGAGCTGGTATGACGACGACGGTCTGGTCTTTGCCAAGAGCCTTACCGAAAAGGTCACTACCGCCGATATATGGAATCTGCCCCAAAGCAGCGACTATAACCTTTTGAAGATATTGGGCTTTGCCCGAAACGAGATTTTCGCAAGGTGCGGTCATAAGTATGACACGGACGGCAACTACTACAAGCACTTCTCCAAGTATTCGTGGTATAAGCCGACAGGCTCCATCACGGTTGACGAGGTGAAAGCCAAGTATCCGACCGGAGCCGTGAACATACTGTTCATCAAGGGAATTGAGACCTTGATTAGGGAGGGCTGATTTATTCAAAACGCCGCGCAACCTTTTCAAAGGCTGCGCGGTATTATTGTTACAAGGGAGAAAAACCACGTGGAAACAGTCAGGAAAATCGAACCATCCCTGCCGCCGGCGCCGATGAGCTTGGAAGCGCTGTATTACGAGTATTCGGATATGCTTTACAGGCTTGCTTTGGTGAGGACGAGGAACCGTCAGGATGCGGAGGACGCGGTTTCAGAAGCATTCCTAAGGTGCATACGCAAAAATCCCAAGTTTGAGAACGCGGAGCATCAGAAGGCATGGCTCATTACTGTGACAATCAACTGCTCTAAGAGCATCGTCACGAGCGCTTTCAGGCGGCACACCGCCACGGAAGACCCTACGGCTTCGGTCTGTGACCCCGACAGGGATGAGAACGGAGTATACGCGGCGGTGCTGAAGCTTCCGGAGAAACAAAGGACGGCCGTCCACCTTTTCTACTACGAGGGTTACAGCGTATTGGAGATTGCGAACATCATGGCCTCCCCCGAATCAACCGTAAAGTCTTGGCTGTTTAGGGCAAGGCAACAGCTCAAGGAAATGTTAGGAGACAACGGATATGTTTAGAGACGACTACAAGCGGGTGAACGACGGGATACATCCCGATCCCGAGCTGCTGGAAAGGATTAGACAGCGCGGCGCTAAGCGCGGCACGGCATGGATATGGAAGGCCGCGACCATAGCTTCCGCTTGCGCGGTGCTTGTGATGGGCTTCTTCTTGGTTCTGCCGAGCCTTAAGGCGGACAAAGCGGTCCCCGAATCAACGAAGGACTTCGCCATGGAAAGCTGCGAGGAAAGCGCGGTCGTTACCGAGGGCGCTTTTGATATGGTTGTCGAATCCGATTTGGGTATAGCTCCCGCTGAGAGCTACTCCGAGATATTTGCGCTGCTGTCCTCAGGCCGCGACTATGCGGAGGGCGACGTCGCCTTCAATGACTCGAACGAGCTTGTGATGGACGATGGCGATTTGCCCACCGGAATGTTACAGCCCGAAACACCCGCCCTTGACCCCATACCCACCGATGAGGCGGGCGCGGGCGGCGAAACGCTTGAGGGTGCGTCCGATAAGAATTATTCCGGCACAAACACGCAGGTCGCGGGAATCGACGAGGGCGACATAGTCAAGACCGACGGCGATTACATCTATATTATAAAGGATCAGCAGACGCTCTATATAGTTGAAGTCAACGGCTCCGAAATGAACGTGGCGTCCCGCACAAGCCTCTTTGAGAACGGCGGTTCCCTGTTTGTCGAGGACGATGACGGCAAGAGCTATTACAATGAAAACCGCTTCGCCTTGGAGCTTTACGTCTATCATGACAAGCTTGCCATAGTGGTCAACAACTCCTATGACGGGCAGAAATATGTTGACGGACAGGAGTCTTGGTATTACGGCAATGACAGCTCCGTGCTGATATACGACATAAGCGACCGTGAAAACCCCGCAGTCGAGAATGAGCTTATGCAGAGCGGTCTCTATGTTGATTCGCGCATGGTGGGCGAAATGCTCTATGTCGTGTCGAGCAGCTATGTATGCCTTGATTACGGCATAAACGAGGATGAGCCTATGGGTTACTGCCCCGTCTACCGCGTCAACGGCGGCGAAAAAACCGTCCTTGACTGCTCCGACATATACGTTCCCAAGGAGGGTACGGCGGAAAGCTTCACCGTTATCTCCTGCGTTGACGTTAAGGACAACGGCGGTTACAGCTCTATAAAGGCCTCGCTGGGAGGCTCCTGTGATATATATTGCAACGGTGATAAGCTGCTTGTGATGGCCGAGAATTACGAAAGTCAAACCGGCGATGAGCTGACCGACGGGCAGGGGCGCAGCTATATCGAACGCTCAAGCTACACCTCGACAAGCTTTCTGCTGTTTGAACTCGGCACGGAGATTGAGCTAACGGCGCAGGGCGAGGTAAGAGGCTCTCTGCTCAATCAATACTCCGTGGATATGGAAGGCGGCTACATCCGTGTCGTGGTGACACGCGACGAGAGCAGCACCACCATATATACCGAAGGAATCGACAGCTACGAGTATTCGAGCCTGCGCGACAACTGTCTGTATGTGCTGGACGAGAGCTTCAACCTCGTCTCCTCCATCGAAAGCCTTGCCGAGGATGAAATAATCCGCTCCGTAAGGTTCATGGGCGATACGGTGTACTTTGTCACCTTCCGCACGACAGACCCGCTGTTCACGGTGGATCTTAGCGACCCCGCCGCGCCCAAGGTCTTGTCGGAGCTGAGGATAGACGGCTTCTCAAGCTACCTGCATTCCTACGGTGACGGGCTGCTGCTGGGCATAGGCTATAACGCCGACGCCGATACGGGCGCCGTCACGGGCGTGAAAATATCCATGTTCGATATTTCCGACCCTAACGCTGTTTTTGAGTTGTTCAGGATGTCGGTGGACGCGAATCATACGATCGCCTCCGAGAACTACAAGGCGATACTTGTGGACGCGCAAAAGAACATCATCGCCTTCCCCGCCGAAGGGAATTACTACATCTTCTCCTATAACGCGGATAAGGGCTTTGAGCTTGAATCAACGATAGCGCTCAGCGACGATGACTGTCTTGGAATGTCGGACGCAAGAGGCTTGTACATAGATGAGGTCTTTTATGTGGTTATGGCTGAAAGAATAGTCGCTCTTGACATGAGCGCTCTGAGCTTGACGGCGAGCCTTGACTACGCAAAGGACAATTAGCAAAGATACTTCATCCCTCCCTCCTATATCCCCCTACCGAAAGCGCCGCAAACTTCATGCGGCGCTTTCACCTTGTTCAGACTTTTTTCAGGGAATGGTTTATATTAGAATATTGGCGAGGTTGAGATAGGCGGCAAAGCACAGCCACAGGGCGTAAGGGAGCTGCAGCCACCCCGCGACGGGGCGAACTCGGAAAAATGCGACGCACATCCATATCACCACCGCGATAAGCGCGAGTATGAGGACGAACGCCGCGACCTCCAGATGCAGCGCGAAGAACAGCAGCGGCCACAAGAAATTCAAGGCAAGCTGCAAGTAGAACGGAAACAGAGCGCTTTTGTTGCCCTTAGGGTGGGCGGCCCAAACGAGCGCCGCTGAAAGCCCCATCAAAACATAAAAAATTGTCCAAGCTATCGGGAACACCCAAGAGGGCGGCGAAAGCGGCGGCTGCGGCTGTGCCATGTTGGCCTGCATTCCGCTTCGCGACAGCAGACCCGCCGCTGTTCCGACAGCCACCGAGCCCAAGATAAACACAATATACGGCAAATACTTCTTAAACTTTTCCATGGAATTAGGATATGCGAATCCTCGCCGAATTATTAGCGCAAAATCAACTCAACCTTCGGATCAGCGTATTTCCTGTTCGAGCCTTTCAAAAAGATTCGTCGGTAATAATGTCACAAATGCCCGACGCCGTATTAAAAAACTCACCTTGACAACAAAAAATCTCGCCTTCCCTGACAGGCAAGCGAGACCATGATTATGGTGGGGATGCACGGGCTCGAACCGTGGACCTCTGCGATGTGAACACAGCGCTCTAACCAGCTGAGCTACATCCCCGACAGCAGAGGTATTATACAATAGGGACGTTTGAATTGCAAGCACTTTTTTTCGGCGGAGCTATGCTAATGCCGTAACAGGTGAGTTGTTAACGATGGAGCCGTTTTGGGCACAGGATACAGGGGGAACGGATGGTACGGGGGGAATGGCCGTTCACAGTGAACGCGGCACAGCGCCACCTTAACAGACAGACTTTTTACCCTGCGGTCAGGACTTTGAAATTATGAAAACTTTTTTATTGTAAAAGTAAGAATCTATGCTATAATGTTTGTTACAATGCTTTTTGGAGGCACAGAGGAGTATGTACGTCTACAACACCATGACCCGTAAGAAGGAGGAGCTTGTCCCGCTTATTCCGGGCAAGATCAGCATGTATGTCTGCGGGCCTACGGTATACAACTTCATCCACATCGGCAACGCAAGACCCTTGGTGGTCTTTGATACGTTGCGCCGTTATTTGGAATACAGGGGCTTTGAGGTCACCTTCGTCCAAAATTTTACCGATATTGACGATAAAATAATCAACAAGGCCAACGCCGAGGGCGTGACCATAGGCGACGTCTCCGAGCGTTTCATCGGCGAGTACTTCACAGACGCGGACGCTTTGGGCGTGGAGCACGCTACCGTAAACCCCAAGGCCACGGAGCATATCTCCGACATAATCGCCTTGGTACAGAAGTTGGTGGATTTGGGGCACGCTTACCCTGTCGCAAGCGGAGACGTCTACTTCGCGGTGCGCAGCTACCCCGCCTACGGCAAGCTCTCCGGACAGAACATCGAGGATTTGGAGAACGGTGCAAGGGTCGATCCCACCGATGAGAAGCGCGATCCCTTGGACTTCGCTCTTTGGAAGGGCGCGAAGGTTGGCGAACCCGCTTGGCCGTCCCCTTGGGGCATGGGCAGACCCGGTTGGCACATAGAATGCTCCGCGATGAGTATGGATATCTTGGGGCCGAGCTTCGATATTCACGCGGGTGGACAGGATCTCATCTTCCCTCACCACGAGAATGAGATTGCACAGTCCGAGGCCGCCACCGGCAAGCCCTTCGCGCACTATTGGATGCACAACGGCTACATCAACATCGACAATCAGAAGATGTCCAAATCCTTGGGCAACTTCTTCACCGTTCGCGACATCTCCAAGGAATTCGACCTGTCCGCGGTGCGTATGTTCATGTTGGGAGTGCATTACCGCAACCCCGTGAACTTCTCGCGTGAGCTTATCCGACAGGCCGAGACCGCTTTGGAGCGTATTCGCACCGCAAGCGACCGTCTTGAGGAAGCCCGCCTGTGCAAGAACAAGCTCAAGCCCGACGACGAAGCGTTCTTGGCGGAGCTTAAAACCATATACGACAGGTTCATCGCCGCCATGGACGATGATCTTAACACCGCCGACGCGATAGGCGTGCTGTTCGACATGGTCAGAATATGCAACGCTTACGTCGCCGAGCCGCGCCCCAAGGACGCGATCGAAGCGGCAAAGAAGCTTCTGCATGAGCTGACGGAGGTGCTTGGTCTAAAGCTTGAGCGCCCCGCCGAGGCCGTCCCCGAGGACGTCTCAGAGCTTTTGGACGCACGCCAACAGGCGCGTTCCTCAAAGGACTTCAAACGTGCGGACGAGATTCGCGACGCGTTGAAGGAAATGGGTTACGCCGTGCTTGACACCCCCCAAGGGGCAAAGCTGAAGCGGCTGTAAATATAACAAAACGAAAAGGAGAACTATATGTCCGGATTCCTGATGCCTATCATCCTGTTCGCAGCCGCTGTTTACATGCTGTATCAAACCTACGCCCCCAAGGGCAAGTTCCTGGCCGATATCTGCCCCAAGGAGCAGTTCAAGGAGCTTCAACCGAAGCTGACGAAGGGCCTGTACACCGCCATTTCCATCATGCTCATACTGTGCGCGGGCAGCAATGTCATGCAGCTGCTGCTGTTCAATACCGAGACCAGCTACACCTTCAGCCAGAATTACGCCATGGCGGACGGCACGGAGTACACCACCTCCGACGTTCTGTCCTACGATGAGATGTATGCTGTCGTTGAAAAGGCGGGCGAGACCTATGAGAGCACCTCAAGCGGAAGTCTGTTCTCCTGCGGAGGCTCCTCGGCCGATTCCACCAACGGTGTTCCCGTGTCGGTGTATGAGACCAATTACAGCCTAAAGAGCGAGTCGTGGGCCTTCCTCGGCAAGGACGGCAACGCCGCGCACCAGAATCTAAACATCATTAACTACGTTCTGCTCGGCATAGCCGGCGCACTCATCATCGCCCTGCTCGTCTGCAATGTGCTTATGACCGACAAGGAAGCCCGCGCCAAGAAGCAGCAGGAAGCCACAAGGTCCTCGGGCGGAACCACCTCGGGTATGCCCTCCTCGGCGTTCGATTTCGACGACGACAAGAAATAAGGCTTCGCCTTGCAATATCGACAACAAGGGGTTAGCCCCTTACTCGGAGCCTCGCGCAATAATTGACGCGAGGCTCTTGTTTTTATGGGGCGTATAGGTTTGATGGATTGTCAAAGTGATTTATGTCACGGTGGCATTTGCTTTACAGCAGTCTGAGGTTTCAAACGATCGTATTATCATGTAGGGGGAGCGCACCTATCTCCGCAAGCCTTTTTCAAGATCCTTCGTCGCAATGCTCCTCAGGATGACAGCGAGGGTTTAGCCGCTTTCCTATTAATCCTGTATTCGCCCTTCAACCAGCTTTGTCATCCTGAGCTTTTGCGAAGGATCTTGCCGAAAGCTAAACAGTCAAGACCCGCTCCCCCGCGACAACGACCACAATTGCAGGGCGAACTGCGTTCGCCCGCCCCTTGTCACGCGCGGCGGAGCTTGACAGCAACGGAATATGACCATATAATGTGAGAATCAACCAATTGCAAGGAGGTCGTATGGATTACAGGAAATACACGGACTTTGCGGTGGAGCAGACGCTTGAACTGCTCAGAATTGACAGCCCGACGAGCTACACCTTTGAAGCGGCCGCGGCGGTCAAGGAGGCCTTTGAGAACCTCGGTTATGCCGCGCTATTTACGAACAAGGGCGGCGTCATAGTGGACTTCGGCGGCGACGATGATTCAAACGCGCTGCTGTTTGAGGTCCATATCGACACCCTGGGCGGCATAGTCAGCGGGATTCTTCCCGACGGAAGGCTGCGCATTAACCCGCTCGGAGGTCTCAGCGCCAACAATACCGAGTCGGAAAACGTCCGCGTAATCACCAAATTCGACGGCAGCTATGAGGGTACCTTCCAGCTCCACAACCCTTCCACACATGTCAACAAGGAGAACGCCGCCACCGTTCGCACCTTCGACAACATGGAGGTCGTGCTGGACGAGTTTACAACCACCGCCGAGCAGACGCGGGATTTGGGCATAGAGGTTGGCGACATAGTGTGCTTTGATCCCCGTTCGGTCGTAACCGAGAAGGGCTACATTAAGAGCCGTTTCTTGGATGACAAGCTTAGCTGCGGCATACTCTTGGGGCTTGCGAAGCTCATGCGCGACGAGCATTTGACCCCTTCACGCAGGGTTTACGCACATGTTACCGTATATGAGGAGGTGGGTCACGGCGGCTCGGCGTCGGTTCCCGATGGCGTAACCGAGGCCATTTCCATCGATATGGGCTGTGTCGGCGACGGCATAAGCTGTACTGAGCGGCAGGTTTCCATCTGCGCCAAGGACAGTCACGGGCCGTACTCCTATGAGGTAATCAAGAAGCTGATCTCCGCCGCAAGAAGCGAGGGCGCCGACTACGCCGTGGACGTCTATCCCAAATACGGCTCCGACGTCGAACGCACGCTGTACGCGGGTTACGACGTGCGTCACGGTCTTTTGGGCGCCGGCGTGTTCGCCTCCCACGGCTATGAGCGCAGCCACAAGGACGGCGTAGAAAATGCTCTCAAGACCCTAAAGGGATACCTCGGTCTGTAAGGTCAAGGTTAATCTAAGCGAAGATGCTTATCTTGGTGCGGCTTTATATGGGCCGCACCGCTTTTTTGCTTATCAGCGGCATAAACACAGGATTTTTCCCCGCAGCAAAACCCGCCGAGAGTATCTTCAAAAAGATTTCTTTAGCGGGTATATGAATCCATGTTCTCTATTGTCAAAAGCTCTTGCCGTTTGGGTGAGCGGAATTTTATGTCTCCTGTGCCTTTGCCGCGTTCTCGGCTATCTCCCGCTGCGCCTTCTTGGTAAGGCCGTGCAGCACCAGATCATATGACATATCGCAGAGAAAGCGCATGACGTCATCCGGCACATCGCCATCCAGGAACACGCAGTTCCAATGCTTTTTATCCATGTAGAAGCCCGCTGTAAGGTCGGGGTACTGAGCGCGAAACAGCTCGGCAAGCTCAGGCTCGCACTTGAGATTCACCAATGTGCGTCCGCCGTAGGACGGGTGATACTTCATGTCGGGAGTGCAGACGGCGGCAAACATCTTGTCGCGCAGCATATAGCGAAACCAACCCCATTCGGCCTTGAAATCCTTCACCGCCTCGGGCTTGGACAGCAGATACCCGTCAAGCCAATCATAGCCCATGGACTTCCTCCCAAATCCGCCTAAACAGAGGCATAGAGCTTTCGATGCGCTCGGCCTCCACACAGAAGGAGATGCGAACATAGTCGGGACAGCCGAAGTCATGAGCCGGCACCACAAGCACTCCATGCTTCTTGGCCAGCTCGGAGAATGCGTCTCCGTCCCCGCACGGGGCTTTCACGAACATATAAAACGCGCCCTGCGGCCTGACGCAGTCATAGCCGATTTCGCAAAGGCCGTTATACAGCAGGTCGCGGTTATGCCTGTACACCTCGACATCGGGCTTAACGTCGCAGCAATCCGCTGCAACGCGCTGGTACAGGGTCGGGGCGCACACATGCCCTATACTTCTTGCGGCTCCGACAACGGCCTGATGTACGGCGGCGGCGTCGGTCATCTTATCGGAAAAGAGTATCCAGCCGATACGCTGCCCGGGCAGCGAAAGCGCCTTGCTGTATGAGTAGCAAACGAGGGTGTCGGCATAGAAATGCGGTACCCACGGCACCTCAATGCCGTCGAAGGTAAGCTCACGATACGGCTCATCGGAGATGATGTAGATGGGATGCCCGTATTGCTTTGAACGTTCGGCGAGCAGGGAGGCAAGCCTTCTGATGGTTTCCTCGCTGTATATGACGCCCGTCGGATTGTTCGGGGAATTGATAATGACCGCCTGAGTATGCTCGTTTAGCAGCTCGCCAAGCGACTCGAAATTGAGTTGGAAGTTGGGGTAATCGGGCTTCGCGGATACGACCGTACCGCCGTGCGGCTCTATATAGGGGCGATACTCGGAAAAGTGAGGAGCGTTGACAAGGAATTGGCTGTTGTGGTCTACGGTAAGACCCTTCGCGCAGGCAATCACGGCGGGCGCCGCGCCGCAGGTTAGAAAGAGGTCGTCGGCCTTGTAGCTTCCGCCTATCTTGCGGTTGACGGAATCCACTATCCTTTGCCGTGCGGCGTAATCGCCGGCGGCGCAGGTGTACCCGTTGAGCTGCGCGGAGCTTAGGGTTTCGAGTGAGGCTAATATCGAGTCCCTGACTTCTTCGGGCGCGGGGGTGCTTGGGTTGCCTATGCTGAAATCAAAGACGTTCTCACGACCTACCACCTTAGCGTATTCCATGCCATACTCAAACAGCTCGCGTATGCACGAGCGGTGCGCTCCAATCATCCGCATATTCTCCGAAACCATATCAGCCTCCTATTGAAAAGAATCCTTTACATTATCATAGCATGAAACAGGCTCATATGGAACGGTTATGCCATAATATATTTATTAATATACAATATATCAGATATAACAAGGGTTCAAAACCGCGTATTTTACGCCCTCTCCAACCAGTCCAATATTCCGCAGGCGATGGCATGGGCAAGCAGCTCTTGGTACTCCTTGGTGCAGAGCAGCCGCTCATCCTCCGCGTTGGACAGGAAGCCGCATTCCACAAGCGCGGCGGGCGAAATCGGCACACGGGTGACGAAGTTGTCGCCGGGGTTTGCAAGCCTTGCGGGTTTATCAAGCGCACAGGTCAGCGCGTCAATGATGCTTTGGGCAAGCCCCTGCCCTGCTTCAGCTCCCGCCTGATAGTAGGTCATGGGTCCGCGAACGGAGCGGTTCGTGAACTTATTCATGTGTATAGACACCACGCAGTCAAATTCGGGGGCCTTAAGTATTTCTCCGCGAACGCGCATATCCTCGCGCTTGGTCTTAGCAAGAGCCTCGGAGTCGGAGCGCGTAAGCACAACCCGTATGTTCGCGCTCTCAAGCTCCTCCTTGACGAGCATACCCACGGCAAGATTTAATTCGGACTCTATGACACCGGTGTCGGTTCCGACCGCACCGCCGTCGAAGCCGCCGTGCCCGAAATCGAGAGCTACGACATAGAGTGGGGTTGCATTTTCCTCGTCCTCACCCGGGAACGGAGCTTCGCTTGAAACGGGCGCGCAGGAACAGCACAGCAGGACTGTAAACAGCAAAGTAAGCTTTCTCATAAAAAAATATATGCGGATAAAGCGAAAGTTTTACTAATACCAACGTTGACAATCCGAATAATTGCGGTTAAAATAGGAGTGTTGCCATGGAGATTGCGGGTGTAGCTCAGTGGCAGAGCATCGGCTTCCCAAGCCGACTATGTGGGTTCGATTCCCATCACCCGCTCCAAATCACATGGCGACCGGCCTACTCGCGGCCTTGTGTAAGCGGGAAAAATTTTCAAAGGAGAAAGAAAGCACAATGGCAAAGCAGAAGTTTGAACGCACTAAGCCGCATGTAAACATCGGGACCATCGGTCACGTAGACCATGGCAAGACGACGCTGACC
>Ga0209607_1000488_pt1 | contig 35569 bp, 28 predicted proteins | sample AD_UKC117_MetaG_FD_184413 | JGI IMG/M metagenome (GOLD analysis project Ga0209607, IMG submission 184413) | Active sludge microbial communities of municipal wastewater-treating anaerobic digesters from Hong Kong - AD_UKC117_MetaG (SPAdes)... | ecosystem: Engineered > Bioreactor > Anaerobic >... | reverse complement strand
CAGCAGGTCTTCCCGCTCCTCTTCAGTTAGATCAACCAGATACTTGTGGGCCATGGTGATTCCTCCTGTTGATCTCAACCATAGGGCACCCACCGCTACCTGTCAAAACTTCTGTGTCAGCCCACTAGATGCTCGTTTTTCAAAGGGGGGAACTGGATGCTGCTTTTTCAAAGGGGCGAGAAAAGAACGTAAGTCGATGAACCGCCTTTGGGAAGCCAGGGTGGTTTTTTTATCCAAAGGATTAATGAGCGATATAGTGGAGCCATTTACGACCGGAGGAACGAATGATGTCCACCACTTACGAAGATATCTTGCAATTATTTCGAGAAGTTGCCGAAGCGCAAAAAGAGACGGAGCGCAAATTTCAGGAGACCGAGCGGTTGCTCAAAGAGCGTTCGCAAGACACGGACCGCAAGTTTCAGGAGACCGATCAGAAGATCAAATCCATGGCGACGGCGATTCATAAATTGGGTGATCGTTTAGGCGACTACATTGAAGACGCCGTGCGGCCAGCAGCGGTGCGACTGTTTCAGGAACGCGGGATCGCGGTTCATGAAGTGCACCAGAACGTCAGCGCACAACGCGGAATCGAAGGGATTGAAGTGGATTTACTGGTGGTCAATGACACGGACGTGATTGCGATTGAATGCAAAAGCCTGCTGTCGGTGGACGATGTGAATGAACATCGCGAGCGACTGGACAAACTTAAACGGTTATTGCCGACTTATGCGAACAAACGGGTGCTTGGCGCTGTATCGGCGATGGTGATTCCGGACAATGTGGCCCAATATGCCTATCGACAAGGATTTTATGTGATTGGCCAGAGCGGGGAACAGTTAGTGATTCGCAACGATGAACGCTTTCAGCCTAAAGCGTGGTAGTTTTGTTACCTCGTCGGTGAGATGATTCCACAACTTATCGAGGAATCGCTATAGTGGGGTTGGCGGAGAGGGCGCAATCACCGGCGTCGTTGAACGCACATCTAGATTCTGCGCACGGTGGCGCAAGGCGTGATCCATCAGCACCAGCGCCAGCATGGCCTCGGCAATCGGCGTTGCACGGATGCCGACACAGGGATCGTGCCGGCCCTCGGTAACAACTTCCACCGGTTCACCATGAATGTTGATAGTCCGCCCCGGCAATCGAATGCTGGAGGTCGGTTTCAGGGCGATGCTGGCGATGATGTCCTGGCCGGTGGAAATTCCGCCCAGCATCCCCCCGGCGTGATTGCTTAAAAATCCTTCAGGAGACAGCTCGTCGCGATGTTCTGTGCCGCGCTGCTCGACGCAGGCGAACCCCGCGCCGATTTCCACGCCCTTGACCGCGTTGATGCTCATCAAGGCATGGGCAATGTCCGCATCCAGCCGGTCGAACACCGGTTCTCCCCAGCCCGGCGGCGCGCCCGTCGCCACAACAGTCACCCGCGCGCCAATCGAATCGCCGGACTTGCGCAGCGCATCCATGAATACTTCCAGTTCGGTCACTTTATCCGGGTCCGGGCAAAAGAATGGATTGTTATCGACTTCCTCCCAGACCACTTTGGCGGGACGGATCGGGCCAAGCTGGGCCAGATAGCCGCGAATTTGTACGCCGTAGCGTTCGCGCAGGTATTTCCGGGCAATGGCGCCAGCCGCCACCCGCATCGCTGTTTCCCGCGCCGAGGACCGTCCCCCGCCCCGATAATCGCGTAACCCGTACTTGTGATGATAGGTATAGTCAGCGTGACCCGGACGAAAACGATCCATAATCTCGCTATAATCCTTCGATCGCTGGTCCACGTTTTCAATCAGCAGCCCAATAGGCGCGCCTGTCGTTTGACCCTCGAAGACTCCGGACAGAATGCGCACCGCATCCGGTTCACGCCGCTGGGTGGTATGCCGGCTTTTGCCCGGCCGCCGCCGCTCCAGGTCCTGTTGCAAGTCGGCCTCGGACAGCTCCAGACCGGGGGGACAACCGTCCACAATCGCCCCAAGCGCTGGACCGTGGCTTTCGCCAAAGGTGGTGACCGTGAACAGCTTGCCAAAGGTATTACCGGACATGGAAAAAAGGATCCTCGAATGCGGAACGGCGGCACAGGATTTGCTATCTATAAATTCAATAAAAAATATCCAGGTATCGCTTGCCGTAAACCGGGTTAACGATCATCAATCAGGTCGATTGAACCCTATCATAACGCACCACAGCATCAGGCGACACCGCAGGTTGAACCGACCATCGGTTGCGGCCATCGAGACCAGCATTCCGGGATTCAGACATGCATATTCCAGGTTTTCAGATTGAGCGCGAACTCGGACAAGGCGGCATGGCGATCGTTTATCTCGCCCTTCAACAGTCATTGCATCGCCACGTCGCGCTGAAAGTCATCAAGCCAGTGTTGACTACTGATGAAGAATTCGCCCAGCGTTTCCTGCGCGAGGGCCGTATCATCGCGCAACTCAGCGATCCACATATCGTCACGGTCTATGATATTGCCTCCCATGAAGGTAATTATTATCTGTCGATGGAGTATTTGCCGGGTGGCACCTTGCAACAGCGCATCCGCAAGGGCCTTGAATTGACGGAGACCTTGAGCATTGGACGGGCGATCGCGGGCGCTTTGCATTATGCGCATCGACGCGGCGTGATCCACCGGGATATTAAACCGCAAAATATCCTGTTCCGCGAAAATGGCCAGCCGGTGCTGACCGATTTTGGCATCGCCAAGACCTTGGGCGCGAATTCAATCATGACGCGCACCGGGCTATCGCTAGGCACCCCACGCTACATGAGTCCGGAACAAATTCGCGGTCAGGGGGTGGATGCTCGCGCCGACCTCTACAGTTTCGGCGTCCTGTTCTACGAAATGCTGACCGGCAATGTGCCCTACACGGCGGAAGATAGCTTTGCGCTGGCTATGATGCATGTGACGTCGCCCGTGCCTGAAGTGCCGCCGCATCTCAGGCGTTTTCAGCCCTTACTGAACAAATTGTTGGAGAAAGATCCCAACCAGCGTTTTCAAAGCGGTCAGCAAGTGATCGCGGCAATTGACGCTGTCGAAGCTGGCGACTTTGATCTGCTCAGCGTGACCGATCCAGCGCAACCGGTTGTGACTCCCGGGGCGCGACCGAGCCGTGGACTGGGCTGGAAAATCGGCATACCTGTGGCGGCGTTGGCGGGCGCAGCGCTGGCGGGCGGCTACTGGTTTCTATACCGGCCCACGATCCGACCCGCACCACCGCCGGTGGTTTCAACGCCAGTGAAGCCGCTGCTTGAAACGCCCGTCGCGGCAATACCGCCAGCCACCGCGCCGGTTCAGACCCCCGCAGTAGATGTTGATACTCAGACTCCACCGGTGGAGGCGCAGGAACAGCAACGTCAAGCCCGTTTGCAAGCCGAACAGTTCTTTGAACAGGCGCAGCGCGCCCGCCAGGATGGAGCCTTGCAAGTCAGTCTGGCGTACATTGAGCAGGGCTTGCAGGCGATGCCCGATCATCCGGACCTGTTGAGCTTGAAGCAGAACGTTTTGCGGCAGCAGATGGACCTGCAACGCCAAGAAGAGGAGGCCCGTCGACAGGCTGAGGCGATGGAGCGCGAGAAGGCTGAAACGGCGCAGCGCCAGCGCCAGGCGGATGAGTACCTGACTCAAGCGCTGGACGAACAGCGCCGACACGCCTATGAGACCAGCCTGTTGCGCATTGAGCAGGGCTTGCAGCAGGTTCCCGACCATCAACGCTTGCTGGCGTTGCGCCAGGCGGTCCGCAAGCAATTGCGTGAGGATCGGGCCGCGCCGCCTGCGCCAGTCGTTAAACCACCCGTCGATGACAGCGCTAGAATTGCTGCGTTATTAAACGAATGCGCGGCCCACCTACGGGCCAATCGGCTGACCGTCGGGCAAGGTGGTAATGCGGCGGATTGTTACAACGAAGTGCTAAAGCTGGATCGCGGCAACGCGGAAGCCTTAGCCGGAATCGACCGCATCGCCGAGCGCTACGCGGAGCTGGTGAGTGCAGCAATCAAGGATGGCAATCTCTCTCGCGCTAGGAGTTACCTGAGCCGGATGGAGTCCATCGACCCAAACTACGCGCAACTGCCCCGGTTGCGCCAACAGTTGGCGCTGGCCGAAATTCCAAAACCAATTGCTGCTCCGCCCGCGCCTAAATCGGAACCACCGCCTCCCGCTCCTGAACCGCAAATGCCGGTTGTGCCGCCGATTGATCTGGTGTCGGTGCCGCAACCTGCGGAGCAAGCATCCAGGACCGTGCTAGAGCAGAAACCGGAAATGGTTGCAACGACCTCGCCAGAACCGCCCGCCGTTACCCCGAAACCACCGCCTCCAGCAGTTAAACCGGTTAAACCCGAATCGCCGGAGCGCCAAGTCGCCACTCTCGGGCGCCAAGCGCCCAACTGTCTCAGCGGCAATTGCGAAAATGGTCAGGGAACCTACCGTTACCCGGATGGCAGTGAGTATTCTGGGGACTTCCGCAACGCCAAAATGCATGGTCAGGGGACTTATGTCTACGCCGGACGGGGCGAAAAATATGTAGGTGAATGGCGCAACGGAGTCATCAATGGGCAAGGAACCTACTACTATCGCAGCGGTAACCGCTACGATGGACAATGGCGGAACGGTCGCAAGAATGGCCAGGGAGTTTACCTTTACGCCAATCGTGGCGATCGCTATGAAGGGCAATTCGCTAACGATCGGCCGAATGGTCAGGGAACCTATTATTACAGCAACGGGGATCGCTACGAGGGTGAATGGCGCAACGGCCGCAAGCACGGCCAGGGAGTGCTCTACGAGGGTGGCCAGAAAATTGTTGGCGAATGGCGCAACGACCAGAAGGTTCGGGTCCAGATTGCGCAATAGGCGATAAGAATGGTGGCGAATCCAGAGTGAATTTGCATTCACCACCAGGGAGTTACAAGCCGACCTTGGCGCATTATGTCTATGTTGAACGCCCGTTTGACGGGTGCGTGATTACCGGAAAAATGCTTCTACTAACGATGGGACAAGGGATAAGCCAAGCGGCGCGGCATTTTCAACCAATGATAGAGCGCAAAATCCGCGTTGTTCTCCTCCAGACACCGAACCGAGTGAAGTTGTGTGCCTTTGATGGGGGCATCGCCCCCGTAACCGCCGCAGTAACTGCCGCCACTCGCGCTGACACAGGAGGCCTCGCCACGATAGGGACAACTGTACTTATCGACAGGCATCAATCCCTCGTTGGCGTAGCGTTTGGCCTTCACAGGTCGAGCAATCTCATTTTTCATCAGGTCGGGTTCCTCGCTTTGGTAGTTAGTTAGTTAATGGTTTTATTACTGTACCCTGTATCATTAGCGTTCATTGGGTCAGCAAATTATTTTTCGAGATATAGGTTGATTCCCTATTAGTCAGCATGGTTATGTTAAAACCTGACATTTTAGAGTAAATAAGGATATTCGTGAATAGCATCAGGGTTTTTCCTTACCACCTGGAAGATCGACGATGTCATCTATCTTTCGCATTCGTCTAGCCGGTCTACTGGACGCGGCTAGCGCTTTGGCCTGTATTGCTACCTTGGCGGGATTAGCCGGCCAGTTCTGGTGGATGTTCGATCTGGCGGCGCATTTCCGGGTTCAGTATGCGCTCGTGCTGGGGCTTGGCGCGATCTCGGCGCTAATCCAGCGTCATCGGCGTTGGACGGTGGTTTTCGCCGGCTTCACTCTGCTTAACATAGTCCTGCTCACACCGCGCCTCTTGCCCGGGGCCGAGGCGGTAACCCGCAATGATGAGCCGGTCTTTCGGGTATTGCTGGCCAATATCAACTCGGCGCATCGCGATCCCGCCGCGATCCATCGCGCGATTACCGATGAGCATCCTGATTTCATTTTGCTGTTGGAAATCACGCCGTGGATGCTGGATCAATTGGCGAATCTGGCTGACGGCTATCCGTATCGCGTCGCTGAACCCCGGGAGGATAATTTTGGTATCGCTTTATTCAGTCGGCAGCCATTTCTGAAAAGTGAAATTTTTCGCTGGGGGCCTGCTGAGTTGCCCTCTATCCTGGCTGAAATCCCAGTCGGCCAGCATCGTTTCACCTTGCTGGGAACCCATCCACCGCCGCCAGTGAGCGCCGAACTGAGTCAGAGCCGTAATGAACAATTAGCCCTGTTGACTCAGCGCGTCCGGCAAGCTCGCCAACCGTTGCTTCTGCTGGGCGATCTGAATCTTTCGCCCTGGTCACCCTGGTTTGGCCAGCTGCTGACCGATTCCGGTTTGCAGGATAGCGCGAATGGGCGCGGCATTCAGCCAACCTGGCCCGTGAGTTGGCCGCCTTTGTGGATTCCCATTGATCACGCGCTGTTTTCAGAGGGTATCCAGATTCGCCGTCGCGCAGTCGGCGCTGATCTGGGTTCGGACCACTTTCCGATCGTGGTTGAATTTCAAGTAACAAGACGATAGCTTTAATAGCCTCACAATAATCCTCGTAAAACATTACCCTCTGACCGGAGGTTGTCTTTGCTATGATTACTCCACCCTCCCACTCAGACGCGCTGATCGATGAGGCCCAGTCAACAGTCGATCCGGCAAGACGCTTATTCCTGGCTGGACTTGGAAGTTTGCTGGCAACTGTCTTTGGCGTCGCCTCTGAACCGAGCGAAGCGGCTCGATCACGCCGTGATGCCCCCAATAATGCCCTGTTGAGGGATTTCCGAAGGCCTGCTCGTTCAACCCGAACTGGCAGGCTTGCTATCGAGGCTGAGATTGAGCGTTATATCAAAGGTCTGCGTCGTGTGGGCCGGATCAAGCCCAATGAAAGCACGGCCTGGCTGGTTTATGATTTCACGACGCGACGCTATTTGGTCACGATTAACGCAACCCGCTCCCATCAAAGCGCCAGCATGGTGAAACCCTTTATTGCACTGGCGTTCTTTCACAAGGTTCGCGAAGGTAAACTGCAATACACGGCTTTCCGTCGCGCCCGCATGGAGGCGATGATCCAGCGCAGCGACAATAGCGCGACCAACTACTTTATTGACTTGTTAAACCGGACCAGTCGCCGCTCAGGACCCGCCGAGGCGGAGCAAACGCTCAAGCGCTATTATCCGGACATCTTTCGCCATACCCGGATTGTAGAGCGCATCCCGGGCGGTGGACGCACTTATCGCAATAAAGCCTCTGCGCTGGACTACCATCGTTTCCTGTATGCGCTCTGGTATAACCGTTTGCCCTATTCGGCGGAGTTGAAACGACTGATGAACCTGCCGAATCGTGATCGTGTTTACTCGGGCGCGCATGGCGTGGCGCGACAAACCTGGGTGCTCGACAAGACGGGCACGACAGCCCGGCTATGCGGCGACATGGGCATTCTGATCGCGCAGGGCCGCAACGGTCGCCGCTATCCCTATACCTTCGTGGGCATCATTGAGAAGTCGCGTTCGGCGGGAAATTACAAAGCGTGGAAGGATGATCGCGGTGATGTCATCCGCGAGGTGTCGAGTCTGGCCTACGCGCATTTGCAGCGGATGCATAATTTGGTGTAGGCATCTCCGTTGGCGCGATTCCGTCGACTCGATACACGGTAATCTCTTGCTGCTTGCCCTTGAGCTTGACTTTGCTGACTTCCACAGTCTGAAACCATCTGTTCAGGTAATGAAAGGTGGACTCGCCAATGAGCACCCGACACGCGCTGCCCGCCGTATGGTGATTATCCTTTTCAAAGCTCTCCAGCCGTGAGGCAATGTTAACGGTGTCGCCCAGCACGGTATACTCCAGTCGCCGGCTGCCGCCCAGACTGCCTGCGACCAGTGGGCCGGTATGAATGCCCGCGCGCATGGCAATACTGGGTAAACCTTTCTGCGCCCATTCCGGGTTGAGCTGTTGCAAGCGCTGACCCATAGCGAGCGCGCATTCAACGGCCCGCGTCGCGTCAGCCGCAATTTCCGTTTCGGTCTGCCGTGGGGTTGGGACACCGAATAGCGCCATGACGGCGTCGCCGATGTATTTATTGACCACTCCACCGTGGGTCATCACGACTTCGGTCATCGCTTCCATGTAAACATTCAACCAGTCCATGAGCCGCGCCGGCTCCATGGTCTCGGAAATGGTGGTAAAGCCCTGAATATCGGTAAATAGCACGGTGGCGATTAGTCGCTGCGAACGCAATCGTCCGCCTTCGAGCAGTTGTTGGCGTTCCCGCCACAGAGTAGCTGCAACCTCGGGTGCGACATGACGTGAAAACAGGTGCATGAGCAATTTTCGTTCAGCGCGTTCGTAAACGGAAAGATAGACGTTGGATAAAGCCGCAGTCGAGGCGAGTCCCAATGCGGGCGCGACCAGCGGTAACCAAATCTGTTCAAGAAAAGCGACTTGCCAGAAGCCGATCAGCAACGCCAGGGCGCCGGACATTAGCAGCAAGAGCCAACGGAAACGCAATCGGCACAAGGCAAGTCCGATACCCGTCATGCACCATAGCCACAACCACGCCTGTTCCACGTGTTCGGGTAGGCCATGAATGGGTTTGTCGCCATCCAGCGCGAATCGCAAGAGTTGGTTGACTTGCAACGCGTGGAGGGCGACGCCGGCAATGCGTCCGTTGGTATCGCCCGCCGGCGTCCACCAGGATGTAGCGTCTGCAATGAAGCGCTGCACAGGAATGTGGAAGTCATCGCGCAGGCTCTCCGCCATGCCGCCGATGAGGATGATTTTATCGGTCAGTTGCGCAGTAGGTATGCGATCTTGCATGACATCAGTCACTGTGTAGGTTTGCCTGGCACTCAGCCGACCCCGGAAGTCCATGAGATATTGATAGCCTGCGGCGTCGATGCCGACGTAGCCGCCGATGCTTTCAGCGAGGGGTGCAATCGTGATCGCGCCCAGACGCATGTATTCCGGTTGTCGCGGATCGGGCTGGGGGAAAATTCCTTCGGGCTGGAGATAACGCAGCGCAATGACCAGGGCAAAGGCGGTCGAGGCGTGCTGACCATCATCCAGAAACAGCAATCCGCGGCGAACCCGGCTGTCCTTGTCGATGGGAACGTCATTAAAACCGACCTGATCGGTATTCATTAAAGCCGGAGGAGGGTTAATCGGCGGGGTTTGGGTGGCGGCGTTGCCAAATTTCATAATCCAGACGATTTCTCGATGGTTGCGCAGGACGTGATCGAGTTGTTCAGTGCCAGGTGACACAGGGATATCGCGGTATTTGTCTACTCCGATCACACGCGGTTGTCCCTGGGCCAGTCGCTCCAGCATCTCCGCCATGACGTTATCAGGAAGCGGATAACCCCAGCGTTGAATGTCGGCTTCGGTTTCGCCAATCAAGACGATGCGCTTATCCGGCAGCGCCAGCGTTTGCCCGCGCAACGCCTGGTCGTACGCCATGATTTCCAGGCCCTGCAGCAGGCTGAAGTTCCACAGGATCAGCAAGCCGACATAGGTCAGCTGCCCAAGCAGCAGGCAGAACAGGGGCGCGCGTTGATCGCGGATCCAGGCCCCAGTACGCGCGATAATTTGACGGATCGACGTCATTTCTCAGCACTCGATTTAGTCTGCCGGTTTCAGCCAGACCAATCTTGCGTCGCTAAGTCAGCCTCAGGAGGCGCCGCCCGGATTTTGTTGTTTCCCTGCATGGGATACCAGGGCAGATCGCCTGCGACGAAGACATCATTTCGATCGGCGAATAGCGCGGCAACGCCGCCTTTGAATAGTGACGATGTAGCGAAATTGCTGGGTGTTGTCGGCCATCGGTTTGCCATCGCTTTCCGGATAGATGATCTCATCGGGGTCAGTGGGGATAACCGACAATGTGCAAGCCGGAGTCGTTGGGAGGGTTGCCGCCATATTCATCTCCTGGGGTCATCGTCCCCGGTCGGGAGGTGGCCGGTTGATGGGCAATTAGGGTAGCACAGACTACGAGACTTGCGACCGCTCGCTATTGTTAGGCGGCCTACTTGCCTGATGTGGGGCCAGGCAGACCAAGGTCAAGCGATGCCTGATGTTTCAAATTGAAACACGCTGAAATGCGCCTATTTCAATTTGAAACATCGGGTTGGGTTCTTATGAATTTTTTCACTAAATATTGTTATTTTATCTTATTGAATACATATCAAAAATATTTTTTTCAAAAACCATAAAATTGGTATTTATTTTGTTGCCTAGTTTGTATCTTAATCAGGCAAGTATGATGCTGGAAATCTTGATGCAGACTCCACAAGAGCCATCGAAGAATCTTTGTGAGAACACTGTGTAAGTCAGGATACCGCTGAAACCGCGTCATCGCCCAGGGAGACGATTTCATGTTTACACCGCGTGGTCATTGCCGAACCTTTATGATCCTCGGGCTGACGTTCTCAGCCAGTGTGGCGCAGGCCCAAGTCACCCTGGACGGAACGCTTGGACCCGCTGGCCCGTTATCCGGGCCAAACTACGCCATTCCGGCGGAAGTGGGCCAGCAGCACGGCGGCAATCTGTTCCACAGCTTCGGCCAGTTCTCGATTCAGCAAGGCGAGTCCGCCACGTTCAGCGGGCCGAATTCGGTGAACAACATCATTGGCCGAGTGACGGGTGGGCAGGTGTCCACAATTGACGGGTTGCTGCGCTCGACTATTCCCGGCGCGAATCTGTATTTGCTCAATCCGGCGGGACTTCTGTTCGGGCCGAATGCCGCGCTGGACGTGTCCGGGTCGTTCCACGCCAGCACGGCGGATTACTTGCGCTTGGGCGAGGGCGGGCGGTTTGAGGCGCTGACGCCCGGAACCAGTGTGTTGACGGTGGCCCCGGTGGAGGCGTTTGGGTTCTTGGGCGATGCGCCGGGACGGATTGACATCCGGGGGAGCTATTTGCACGGGGCAGGAGGGCAAACGCTGTCGCTGATTGGCGGGGATATTACCCTGACCAATGCGACGGTGTACGCGCCCGCCGGACGCTTGAACGTGGCGGCGGTCGGTTCGGCAGGGGAGGTGATCCCCACAGACACGGATTTGGTCATGCAGGGGTTTGGGCGGTTGGGGACGTTAACGATGGCGCGTGACCCTGACGCGCCGCGCAAGATGGTCGATATGGGAAATGGGTTTGCTGATGTGCCTTTGGGTGATCTGGACACCAGCGGCGCAGGCGGCGGCGCGCTGTTCATTCGCGGCGGGGAGTGGGTGAGCTGGGGCGGGATGGTGTTTGCCGATACCTACGGGGCGCAGGCAGGGCGGGATGTGAATGTACAGATCGCGGGGGGGATGCGCTTGACCAACGGTGCTTTGTTGACCGCAGCGACTCTTAGCCAAGGCGATGCAGGCGATGTGAACCTGACCATCGCCGACACCCTCACGGTGCAGAATGGGGGGGAAATTAGCGCCAGCACCTTTGGCACAGGCCCTGCCGGGGACGTGACCGTGAATGCCCGGAATCTGCTGGTAGATGGGATGGGATCGGAGTTCTTCACTGGCCTGGCCAGCAGCACCTATGATTCCACCGGGGCCGGGGGAAGTGTGAGCCTCACCCTTGCCGACACCCTCACCGTGCAGAATGGGGGGGAAATTAGCGCCAGCACCTTTGGCACAGGCCCTGCCGGGGACGTGACCGTGAATGCCCGGAATCTGCTCGTGGACGGGATGGGATATGACGGCTTCACCGGCGTGGGCAGCTACGCTGTCTCCAACGGAGAAGGTGGGCGTGTCAACCTCACTCTTGTCGACACCCTCACCGTGCAGAATGGGGGGCAAATTCACGCCATCACCTTTGGCACCGGCGACACCGGGGATATGACCGTGAATGCCCGGAATCTGCTGGTAGATGGGATGGGATCGGAGAATTTCACCGGTCTGCTCAGCAGCACCTATGATTCCACCGGGGCTGGGGGAAGTGTGAACCTCACCCTTGCCGATACCCTCACGGTGCAGAATGGGGGGCAAATTCACGCCATCACCTTTGGCACCGGCGACGCCGGGGATATGACCGTGAATGCCCGGAATCTGCTCGTGGATGGGATGGGTATCGACACTGGCTTGCTCAGCAGCGTCGCACCTGATTCCACCGGGGCTGGGGGAAGTGTGAACCTCACCCTTGCCGACACTCTCACCGTGCAGAATGGGGGGCAAATCCGCGCCAGCACCTTTGGCACAGGCCCTGCCGGGGACGTGACGGTGAATGCCCGGAATCTGTTGGTAGATCGGATGGGAGCGGAGACCGTTACCGGCCTGGTCAGCAACGCTAATTCCGGTTCCACCGGGGCCGGGGGGAGCGTGAACCTCACCCTTACCGACACCCTCACCGTGCAGAATGGGGGGGGAAATTAGCGCCAGCACCTTTGGCACAGGCCCTGCCGGGGACGTGACGGTGAATGCCCGGAGTCTGTTGGTAGATCGAATGGGAGCGGAGACCTTCACCGGTCTAGCCAGCCAAGCTAATTCCGGCCCCACCGGGGCCGGGGGGAGCGTGAACCTCACCCTTACCGACACCCTCACCGTGCAGAATGGGGGGCGAATTAGCGCCAGCACCTGGGGCGAAGGCCCCGCCGGGGACGTGACGGTGAATGCCCGGAATCTGCTCGTGGATGGGATGGGGTATGACGGCTTCACCGGCTTGGCCAGCAGTGCCGGAGACGGTTCCACCGGAGCGGGGGGGAGCGTGAACCTCACCCTTACCGACACCCTCACCGTGCAGAATGGGGGGGAAATCAGTGCTGGTACCTTTAGTAAAGGTAACGCTGGAGACGTGACGGTGAGCGCCAGCAATCTGCTCGTGGATGGCATGGGGCATGAAGGCTTCACCGGTATTGACAGCCAAACTAACCCTACCGCGCTCAGTGATGGAGGAAACGTGACCGTGAGCGTGGCCGACACCCTCACGGTGAAAAATGACGGGCGAATCAGCGTCCGATCCTTTAGTGGCGAAGGCAACGCAGGTGAATTAAAAGTCAATGCCCCTTATCTGACTCTGACCGATGGCGGCAGCATTGTCGCTACTGCATCGGACACCACTGGCGGCAACGTCACGATCGACGCCGATTACCTCAAACTTCTCAACGGCAGCGCCATCAGCTCCTCGGCCTTCGGCGATGTGTTTGGCAGCGACGGTGGCAATGTCACTATTCACAGCATTAACATCGTCGCCCTCAACGGTAGCACCGTGACTGCCCGCGCTGAAGAATTTCAGGGGGGCCGCATCCGCATCGAAGCCCAAACCTTCCTATACGATGCGCCTACAGTTGACGGCGTTCTAAGCGCCACCGGTGGCCACAGCGGCAACGACGGCACCGTGGAAGTCAACGCCCCGAACATCGACATCAGCGGTAGCCTGGCCAATCTCAACCCCGCCTATCTGGACGTCGCCCACCACGTCAACCCACGCTGTTTCGTGGGCGACCGCGACGAACGCAGCCATTTTCTGATTCATGGCCGGGGTACATTGCCGCTCGGGCCAGACGAGGCGATACCTGCGCCCGTCAGTCGTTGCCTTCCGGCGGAACCCGTGGCGTTGGCGTCCTCCGCAGCGGATGTTCCGACCGAGAGGCCATCCCCCGCCCCTGTTGCTCAACCACCCGCCGCCGTATTGGGTTTCAATAATCGGTGAAGCGATGACCATTGAAGGATACCGGCACCGCCTTACGCCTCATCGGACCTTTAAAAATGACCACGACTTACGACACGGATTTCTACGCCTGGACCCAACAGCAGGCGGAACTGCTCCGTCAAGGCGCGTTATCGGCGATTGATAGAGAGCATCTGGCGGAAGAGATTGAGAGTATGGGCAAGAGTGAACGGCGGGCGCTGGAAAGCTATTTAGCTGTCGTCATTATGCACTTGCTGAAATGGCAGTATCAGCCCCGATTGCGTAGCGGTAGCTGGCGACAGTCGATTCGCAATGGCCGCTATCGAATCGCACAGCTGTTGAAGGAAAACCCCAGCCTGAAACAGCGTGTCGTGGAAATTGCGCCGGATGAATACGGCATGGCCCGTGAAAACGCCGCTGACGAAATCGGCTTACCCTTGGCCACCTTCCCGGAAGCATGCCCGTTCACGGTAGAGCAGATCACCGGCGATTGGTGGCCAGAATAATTGATCATTCCCACGCGGGAGCGTGAGAATGATCAGTATCGTGTACTGACCATTTTCCCACCCATCCCCCAATCCACTGGAGAGTCACCCCCATGCCCCCCCACAAGATCACCCTGGAAGAATACCACCAGATGGCGCCGATCTTCCCAGATGCTCGCCTGGAGTTGCTCGAAGGAGAATTATTCGATATGGCTCCCATTGGCACCGCCCATTTTTGGACTGTCGCCGAGTTAACCCGATTATTGACGCTGCACTTGGCAAAACGCGCCTTTATCGTCTGCCAAGGTCCATTATCCCTGCCCGATTCCGAACCGGAACCCGACATCATGGTGGTGCAACTGACCGATTACCGTCAACGTCTCCCGCAGCCCGCTGATGTGTTCTGGCTGATCGAAGTCGCCGATAGCTCGCTGAACTACGACCGCACCCGCAAACTACCGCTGTATGCTCGCAATGGCGTTCCCGAAGTCTGGCTGATCGACCTGAACGCCCGCATTGCCGAGGTGTATCGCCAACCGGCTGGAGATGGCTATCAAAATGTCACAACTGCCGATACTCTAACGCCACTGGCCTTCCCTGAACTCACTATTGCCCTGACCGACATCTTGCCCTGATATTCGCTGCATTCCCCTGGACTGGAGATTCATCCCATGCGGAGCCATCCTGTTTTTGACGACCGTCGCCCACTCCTGCGCCGATTGGCCCAAGGCGCGATTTTCACCGGTATGACCCTGGCGTCGCTGACGATCCACGCCCAGGACATGAACTCACCCGATCAACGTCCCAGCAACCGTCCCTTACCCGCCCCGGACTACACCCAACCCGCACCTGTCCTGCCTGACGCTTCGCCAACTCTACCGGCTGCCGATCAACCCTTGTCCGCCCGCGAGCAGGTTTTTGTGCAGCGCATCGAACTCACCGGCAACACCGTGTTTACCGATGAAGAACTTGCCGTTGTCACCGCGCCCTACGAAAATCGCACTATCACCGCCGAGGAGCTTCAGGAAGCGCGCCGTCAGTTGACGGTGTACTACGTTGAGCGCGGGTATCTCAACTCCGGCGCCGTGATCCCCGACCAGCGGGTCGAGGACGGCGTGGTGCGCATCGAGATCATTGAAGGCCGGTTGGCCGAACTCGAAATCACCGGCAACACTCATTTAAAGACCGGCTATCTTCAGGACCGGGTGCGCCCCGACGCCGAAGAACCCCTGAATATCCAGAAATTGCAGGAACGGTTGCAAATCTTGCAGCAGAATCCGCTGATCAAACAAATCCAGGCGGAACTGGCGCCGGGCGTACAGCCGGGCGAGGGAAAGTTGCGACTGGGCATCCGCGAGACCCGTCCCTACGAAATTGGCCTGGCGGTCGCTAACAATAATCCGCCCAGCGTCGGCGCGACTCGCGCCTACCTCTACGGACTGGACCGCAACCTCAGCGGGATCGGCGATACCCTGGGTCTGACTTACGGCCACAGCCTGGAAAGCAGCGACACCTCCGACTGGCGGGCGTTCTACGCCCGACCATTAAACGCGCAAGACACCACCGTCCAGGTGTGGGCCGAACGCAATAAAACCTCCGTCATCGAAGATCGCTTCGATACCCTGGACATCAGAAGCGAACTAGAGGGCTACGGCATCGCCCTCACGCATCCCCTCTACCGGACGCCGCAACAAACCTTCTCCCTGGGCCTGAATCTGGAGCGGCGGCACAGCGAATCCTACTGGTTCAATGGACCCTATTCCTTTGCGCCCGGCGAGATCGACGGCAAGGCGACGATCAGCGTTGCGCGGTTCGTTCAGGAATGGCTGGATCGAGGCGTTGATCAGGTGGTTGCCGCACGGTCCACCCTCAGCTTCGGTCTCGACGCCTTCGGCGCTACAGTCAGCAGTTTTGAACCGGATGGCGAGTTCATCAGCTGGCTCGGCCAATTCCAGTACGCAAGGCGTTTCGGGGAACAAGATTATCAATTGATTTTCAAGAGCATTGCCCAAGTAACCAACAATGCCCTGTTACCGATGGAAAAATGCGCGCTAGGCGGCATGGACACCGTGCGCGGCTATCCTGAAAACACCCTGGTGCGCGACCGCTGTTTTGTCGCCTCGCTGGAATTCCGGGCGCCGGTGTACCTTCTGCCATTACCGGGCGTCAGTCGCGGCCCCAACGAGGGTCAGGTGCAAGTAGCGGTATTCACGGATTACGGCTACGCCAGCAACAAGGGAGCATTCGACTTTTCGCCGAACTCCATCTCCAGCGCTGGTCTGGGATTGCGCTGGGACGCCAGCGACAAGGTTAAGGCCGCTGTGTACTGGGGCTATCCTTTCAAGGAGGTGGACACGGGGGAAGAAGCCTGGACCGGGTCACGGGTTAATTTCTTTGTGCAAGCGGCTTATTAACATGAGCTGGATACGGATTCCCCATGGATCTTTATAGTTGGAGATTACCGATGACTTACTCCAAATTCCTATCCTTGAAGGCGCTGCGCACGGGTCATCTCGCTGGTCTGCTTCTGTTCCTGCTGATCGCCGTGCCCACGGCTTTTTCCGAAACGTTGAACCTTGCCGAACCGGCGATGACCTCCGCTACGGAGGCCGCCCGCTGTGGCCAATTCGATCAGGCCGCGCAACACTGGCAAACCGCCAGCGCCGCCTATGCCCGTGCCGACGATATCGCTGGACAACTCGACGTTTTGCTGCAACTGGCGGATGCCCAGCAGGCGCTCGGCCATGTCCGTGATGCATTGATCACGCTGCGTAAAGCGCAGGCGCTGGCGGAACAACTCGATGATCCGGCGCGCCAGGCGGCGGTGCTGGGCGCACAGGGCAAAGCGGAATGGCTGAGCGGTTCGCCCGACAAGGCGCGCCGCTCCCTGGATCGCGGCATCGCCCTGGCCCGGCAAGCCAATGCCTCGTCCGTCGAAGCCGCCAATCTGAATCATCTGGGTAACTTGCTGGCTGATCAGGATAAATTCGCCGACGCGCATGTTGCCTATCAGGACAGTCTCAACCGGACTCGTCAAGCCGGGGATGAGGCGCTGCGGGTCACCGTGTTGCTCAATGACGCCCGTCTGGCCCAGCGCACCAGCGACCACCGCCGCGCTGAAACGCAATTCACCGAAGCCGCCCGCGCGCTTCAAACCGTGTCCGACAGTCATGACAAGGCGTTTCAACTGCTGACCCTGGGGCAACTGCGCCACGACCAACCGAACGCTAGCGCTGCCCAGCGTCAGCAAGCCGACCAGGATTTCATAGCGGCTGCAAAGATCGCCCGTTCCCTGAACGACTCGCGCACCTTGTCTTACGCCCTTGGTTACCAGGCGCAGTTGCGGCAGGACGCCGGTCAGGCGCGCGAGGCGCTGTCCTTGTACCGGCAGGCCGTGTTCATCGCCCAGCAAATCGATGCGCCGGAGCTGCTCTACCGCTGGCAATGGCAAATCGGTCGCTTGCTCCACGCCCAGGATAATGAAGACGGCGCGATTCTGGCGTACCAACAGGCCGTCGCCAATTTGCAACGCATCCGCCCGGACTTCACGGCGCGCCACGCTGGCTCCAGCAGTTCCTTCCGCGTCCAAGTGGGCGATGCCTACCTCGAATTAGCCGACCTGCTCTTGCAACGCGCCGCTCACCAAGCAGATCGGGTGGCCCTTCAGGCGGACTTGCTGGCCGCTCGCGATACCATGGAGGAACTGAAAACCGCCGAAGTCAAAGACTATTTTGAGGATGATTGCGTGTCTGCCCTGCAATCGCGCACCGTCGCCCTCGATCGTCCGCCGCCCCATACCGCGATCCTCTACCCTATCCTACTGTCTGATCGCTTAGCGTTGCTGCTGCAAATCCAACAGGGCATCGAACAAATGGTTGTACCCGTCGACCGCGAAACATTCACTGACGTCGTGCGCGAATTTCGCCACTATCTGGAAAAACGCACGACGCGTGAATATCTTCCACTGGCGCAACGTCTGTATGGCTGGCTGATGCAACCCCTGCAAGCCGAACTGACAGCGCAGGACATTGATACTCTGGTGATCGTGCCCGATGGGCCGCTGCGAACGATTCCACTGGCGGCCCTGCATGATGGTCAGAACTTTCTGATTAGCCGTTATGCAATTGCCACCACGCCCGGTCTGACCCTGACCGATTTTCGACCGTTCCGCCGTCAGGCGATTCAACCGCTGCTCAACGGGTTGACTGAGCCGGTGCAAGGCTTTCCGGCGCTGGAGCATGTTCAAAAGGAACTGACGAATATTCACGATGCCTATGGCGGTTTGGTGCTGGAAAATGAGGATTTTCGCCTGGCGCGCGTCCAGCAGGAATTGCGTCAAACCCCGTATTCCATCGTCCATATTGCTTCGCATGGGCAATTTGCCAGTGACGTTCGCGATACCTTCCTGCTGACCTTTGACGACAAACTGACCATGGATCGTCTGGAGCGCTTTATTAACCTGAGCCAGTACCGTGAACAGCCGGTCGAATTGCTCACGCTAAGCGCCTGTCAAACTGCTGCCGGTGATGACCGCGCCGCCCTGGGGCTAGCCGGCATCGCGGTCAAGGCCGGCGCGCGCAGTGCGCTGGCGACGTTGTGGTTTATCAATGATCAGGCGTCGTCGCAGCTGGTGGCGGATTTTTATCGGCAACTGCAAAATCCTGATCTCTCGAAAGCGCAAGCGTTACAGCAAGCGCAGCTGGCTTTGATTAACGACCCCCGCTATCGCCATCCGGGCTACTGGGCGCCCTTTCTGTTGATTGGCAACTGGTTGTGAAGTAGTAATCATTTGAGAAACATGAGGAAACCACCGTGATGAATATCTCCGCCAGGAAACTGAGCATGGCGCTGGCCATGACCCTCTCAATGACCGCGTTGCAAGGCATTGCTGAAGAGCAATCCTCGGCATCGACCACCACTACGAGCACACCCGTTTATCGCCCGCCCTTGCGCGGCGCGCCCGCCACCCGGGTCGGTGGGGCCAGTCGGGGCGCGCCGGACGCTGAACTGGTGCTTAGCGTCATTGCGCCCGAAAGTACGGGCCTGACCAGCCGGGCGCAACCGACTCTGTACTGGTATATCTCCAAAGCGCTGTCCAGGCCAATGGAATTTACCCTTAACGATGAACAATCGATCAAGCCCTTGGTGGATATGAAGGTTCCCGTCGCGCAACCCGGCATCCACGCTCTCAAATTGAATTACGCATTGAAACCCGAAGTGGAGTATCAATGGACCATCGCCGCCGTGGCTGATCCCAATCAGCGCGCCAGCGACACCATTGCTGGCGGCACGATCAAATACGTCCAGCTTCCAGCAACTCTCGCTGCTCAGATCAAGAGCGCCACACCACAACAGCAACCGTTTCTCTACGCCCAGGAAGGCTTTTGGTATGACGCGCTGACCACATTGTCCGAGCAAATTGACGCCCAGCCATCGAATCACAATGTGCGAGAACAGCGGGCGGCCCTGCTCGAACAGGTGGGCCTCAAGAGCGCTGCTGAGTATGATCGGGGCGCGAAACCTTGAACATCCCTGCCCCCTTTGAGTAAAGAGGAAGAGGGGCCGGGGGAAATTCGCACAGGCGATAGGGCCAAAATCCCTCCTCACCCCTCTTTTTTTTCTATGCTCATTTATGGCGCTTGCTTGATAAGCATGGACAAAGCCTTAATGAAATTGTTATTAAAAATGTAAGAGAAGATGATGCAGACTATCATTAATTGAAAAATTAATTGAAAAATAAAAGCTTTTAGCATAATTATTAACCTCGGTTCCTTGCCTGCGGGTAAGGCCAACAAGCAGACAATTCAAGCGAGGTATTTCCTCATGAGCGCATTAGAAACGGCTGCCCACCCCGAACGACTCTGCCGAGTCGCTATCGATCCACTGAGCCGGGTTGAAGGACACGGCAAGGTCACGCTGCTGGCGGATCGCGATCACCACATCCGCCAGGCGCGCTTGCATATCGTCGAGTTCCGTGGTTTCGAGAAATTCATCCAGGGGCGACCCTACTGGGAAGTGCCGGTAGCCGTACAGCGCCTGTGCGGAATTTGCCCAGTCAGCCATAATCTGGCAGCGGCCAAGGCGGTCGATCAATTGGTTGGCGCGCACCAGATTCCGCCGACTGCTGAAAAAATCCGCCGGTTAATGCACTATGGCCAGACCCTGCAATCCCACGCTGTGCATTTCTTCCATCTCGCCTCGCCGGATTTCCTGTTCGACTTCGACAATCCCGTCGCCCAGCGCAACATCGGCGGGGTGATGGCTGACTACCCTGATGTCGCCCGCCAAGGGGTGCAGTTGCGTAAGTACGGCCAGGAAGTCATTCGCATCACCGCCGGCAAGCGAGTGCATGGCACGGGCACGGTGCCTGGAGGGGTCAACAAGGCGCTGACTTTGCAGGAGCGCAATTATCTGCTGAAGGACCTGGAGCTGATGACGCAGTGGGGGCGCAATATCCTCAAACTGATGAAAAACGCCTATGCAACAAATCCAGGTTATTTCACCCACTTTGCCGCCATTCAGTCGAACTATCTCAGCCTGATTCGCCCCGATGGGGCGCTGGATCTGTATCATGGCGGATTGCGCGCCAAAAGCGATCAAGGCAATCTGTTGTTCGATCACCTGGATTACCGGCGCTATTCCCAGGTCATTCGCGAACAGGTCAAGTCCTGGAGCTACATGAAATTCCCCTTCATCAATTCCCTGGGGCCAGACAAGGGTTGGTATCGGGTCGGACCGCTGGCGCGCATTAACAATTGCGATTTCATTCCTACGCCGGTAGCCGAAGAAGAACGTCACGAATTCATGGCGCTGAACAACGGTCAACCGATTCATGCGACGCTGGCGTACCACTGGGCGCGCATGATTGAGTTGCTGTACGCGACCGAGGCCATTCGTGAATTGCTGCTCGACCCGGATATTTTCGGTGATGACCTGGTGGCTCGTGGCGAAATGACCCAGGAAGGCGTCGGCGTCATCGAAGCGCCGCGCGGCACGCTGTTCCATCATTACCGGATCAACGAGGATGGGTTGATCGAAAAAGCCAACCTGATCGTGTCCACGACGAATAATAATCAGGCGATGAATGAGTCGATTCGCCAAGTGGCCGAGAACTATCTGGACGGCAAGGAACTGACCGAACCGTTGTTAAACCAGATCGAGGTTGCGGTGCGGGCCTACGATCCCTGCCTGTCCTGCGCCACCCACGCTCTCGGGAAAATGCCCCTGCATGTGGAACTGGTTGACGATGCAGGCGAGGTGGTGGATCGATTAGTGCGGGATGCTGATGGCGCAATTCATTCCCAGTGAAACAGCCGCGCGCCTACCGCCATGAACCCCACACTCATCACAGTCAGCGCCAGCAGGTGACCAGAAATATCGGCCATCCCGGCGCCATCCAGCATGATAGCCCGGGCGGCGTCGATGATATGAGTCAGCGGCGCCAATTGCGCGCACTGTTGCAGAAAGGGATGGACCCCTTCCAGCGAAAACCACACCCCGGACAGAAAAGTCATCGGCCAACTGAGGAGGTTCAACAACCCTGCGGCCAGTTCCTCGCTCGTGGTGCGCGCCGCAACGATCAGTCCCAGACTGATCAGACTGATTGCCCCGACTGCGAACACAATGAACAGATCAAGATACGAACCATGCATAGGAAAGCCAATGAACCAATCAGTCCCAACGAACACAATGGCCGTTGTCGTTAGGGTCAGCCCGAGTCTTGATACGACTTGGGCTGTCAAAAATTCCAGTGGCGTTAGCGGTGTCGCTTTCAACCGTTTAAGCATCCCGTTTTTGCGGTAACGGACGATCACGTAACCCACTCCAAACAGGCAACCGAACATCATGTTCATCGCCAGCACACCGGGCATCACCCAGTCCACATAGCGGATGCCGCGACCACTGACCGTCTGCTTGCTGAAAACGGGAGCTGCCGCAACGTCCGCTCCGCGCAGTACCCGTTCCAATACATAGCCCTTGGGCGCTTGGTCATTAATCCAGTAGCGTCGCTCGGCAGGATCGATCAGCATGTCGAGTTGATGACGCTCGACTTTTCGCAAGGCGACCGGCAGGTCATGGATTGGAATGAAATCAATATAGCGTGTGCTGAAAAAGGCGCTATCCCGACCGACGCCGGTGTCGCCCAGCACCCCCACTTTATAAAGATCCAAACCTGGCCCGGAAAAAGCGAACGCAAAACCGGCGATCAGAGACACAGGGAACAGCAGATTCCAGGTCAGCGTTGAGCGGTCGCGCAGGAATTCCCGGTTACGGCAGATCAGCACTGCCCAGAACCGTCGCCAGTTCATGAGCGCAGTTCCCTGCCGGTCAATTCCAGGAACAGATCTTCCAAGGTGCGTGGACGAATTTGCAGCCGCGCCAGGGAGATATTCCGCTCCAGGAGTTCCTCAATCGCAGCGTTAACATCGCGGGTGAGGATTTCCACAGCGTCCCGGCCCTGGATCACGGTATGTGCGGATAACGGCGCCGGGTTGGCAAAATCGGCCAACGGCAATTGCAAGACGACATCGTCGAAATGCGCCGCTAATAATGCCTGGGGCGTTCCCTGGGCGATGATGCGCCCATGATCCATGATAGCGATTTCATCACACAGATGATAAGCCTCTTCCATATAATGGGTAGTGAGCAGGACGGTCTTGCCACGCGCCTTGATGCGATGAATCAGCTCCCAAAAATTGCGCCGGGCCTGCGGGTCCAGACCGGTCGTCGGCTCGTCCAAAAACAGCAGATCCGGATCATTGACCAGGGCAATGGCCAACAACAGCCGCTGGCGCTGGCCACCGGACAGTTTGCGCGTGTCACGGTCGAGAAATTCGCCCAGGGCGCAGGTTTCGGTCAATTCCGCGATGGGCAGGCAACGGGGATAGAACTGACCGAACATCCACAGATTTTCCCGTCCGGTGACATGATCCTGCAAGGCGGTGGACTGGAACATGATGCCGATGTCCTGGCGAAAGCGCGGCCCCAGGGGTTCTCCTCGATAATGAACCATGCCGCTAGTCGGCGTCTGGATGCCTTCCAGCATTTCAACTGTGGTGGTCTTGCCAGCTCCGTTGGGTCCTAGTAGGCCAAAGCAGCAACCGGATGGAATAGCCAAATCAATGCCATCCACCGCTTGGACGCCGCGAAAATGCTTGACCAGGCGATGAGTTTCCAGCAGAATGGTCATGGAGGCAGAAGTCTGAAAGCAGGGAGAGGGGAGCGGGAAGCAGCCGATTAATCACCACTTAACACCCGCTACCCGCTACTTGCTACTCGCTACTTTCCCCAGTCTCTGAACCACTGTCGTCATCATCCTTATCCTCGACGGCCACTTTCACTTCGGGTTCGCTGCTGGTGTCAAATACATGACTCGCATGAACCGTTGGCCGACTGGGCACCCAATTCTCACGCCGTTGCAAGTGATACGCCAACCCGGTGCCTGCCGGGATCAGTCGACCGACAATCACATTTTCCTTCAATCCACGCAGATCATCGCGCAAGCCACGCACCGCTGCTTCGGTAAGGACGCGGGTGGTTTCCTGGAACGAGGCTGCGGAAATAAACGATTCGGTAGCCAGTGAGGCTTTAGTGATACCGAGTAGAATCGGCTGATAACGCACGGGCTGGCGACCCTCGGCTTGCGCCCGGTCGTTTTCCTCCAGCACCCGGGGGCGCTCGACCTGCTCGCCCTTGATGAAGGAAGTGTCTCCTGAATCGATGATTTCCACTTTGCGCAGCATTTGGCGAACAATGACTTCGATATGCTTGTCGTTGATCTTGACGCCTTGCACCCGGTACACATCCTGAATTTCCTTGGTCAGGTAAGCAGCCAGTTCCTGCACACCTAACAAGCGCAGGATATCATGCGGATTCGGTTCGCCGTCAGCGATCATTTCACCCTGTTCGACGTATTCGCCATCAAACACATTGACTTGCCGCCACTTTGGAAATAATTCGTTAAAAAGTTCTTCGCCACCTTTACCGCGGATTATTAAACGCTGTTTACCCTTGGTTTCCTTGCCGAATTCGATAATGCCGGATTTCTCCGCCAGAATCGCTGGTTCCTTGGGCTTGCGCGCCTCAAACAGATCGGCGACGCGGGGCAGACCGCCGGTAATGTCGCGGGTCTTGGAAGATTCTTGCGGAATACGGGCAACGACATCACCAATGGCCACTTCGTCACCATCCGCCAAATTAACAATAGCGCCAGCAGGCAAGGGATACTGCGCCAGGGTACTGGTGCCCGGGATGAAGAGATCGTTGCCATATTCATCCAGCAATCGCACCATTGGTCGTTTGTCCTTGCCCAAAGCGCCGCGCTGCTTGGGATCCATGATCACCAGGCTGGAAAGCCCGGTCATTTCGTCGGCATGCCGCTGGACAGTGATTCCTTCCTCGAACTCGGCGAAACGCACGAAGCCGGCGACCTCGGTCACGATCGGATGAGTGTAGGGATCCCAGCGGGCGATCACCTGGCCCGCATCAACCGTGCTGGCGTCCTCGGCAGACAGTTCCGCGCCATACGGGACTTTGTAGCGCTCACGCTCGCGACCGTGTTCATCAGCCAGGGTAATTTCGCCCGAACGGGAAACAGCGATTAAATGGCCATCCTGGCGACGCACCACCTTCATGTTATGTAACCGCACAACCCCGCCAAACTTGGCCTGGACGCTGTTGACGACCGTGGTTCGGGACGCCGCGCCGCCGATATGGAAGGTGCGCATGGTCAACTGAGTGCCAGGTTCACCGATGGATTGAGCAGCAATGACGCCCACCGCCTCACCGCTGTTGACCCGGTGGCCGCGCGCCAGATCCCGACCATAACAGGCGGAACACACGCCATAACGGGTTTGGCAGGTAATCGCCGAGCGCACCATGATGCGGTCAATACCCCATTGATCCAGCTTCTCGACCCATTTCTCGTCCAGCAGCGTACCGGCGGGAATAGCGATTTCCTCGCTGCCTGGAAGAAACACATCCTGCGCCACAGTCCGTCCCAACACCCGGTCATGCAGGGGTTCCTTGACATCGCCTTCCTCGATGACAGGCACCATCCAGATCCCCTGATCCGCGCCACAATCGGGTTCGGTAACCACCAAATCCTGCGCGACATCTACCAAACGCCGGGTCAGATAGCCGGAGTTAGCGGTTTTGAGCGCCGTATCCGCCAAGCCTTTACGCGCGCCGTGCGTGGAAATAAAGTACTCCAGCACACTGAGACCTTCCCGGAAATTGGCCTTGATCGGCGTTTCGATGATCTCGCCCGATGGCTTGGCCATCAGTCCGCGCATCCCGGCCAATTGACGAATCTGCGCCGCCGAGCCGCGGGCGCCGGAATCGGCCATCATAAACACCGCGTTGAACGAATCCTGCTCTTCAATTTTTCCTTCTCGGTTAGTGACTTGCTCAACCCGCAGGTTCTTCATCATTTCATTGGCGACCTGGTCATTGGTGCGCGACCAGATATCCACTACTTTGTTATGCAGCTCGCCCTTGGTCACCAACCCATCTTTATACTGGTTATTGACTTCCTTAACAGTTTTTTCGGCCTCTTCCAGCAAGCGGTTTTTTTCCTTAGGAATCTTGAAATCTTCGAAGCCGATCGAGGAACCTGAACGGGTCGCGTAATAAAAACCGGTGTACATCAACTGGTCAGCGAAGATCACCGTATCCTTGAGGCCCAGACGGCGATAGCATTCATTGATCAGCCGGGAAACCTCCTTCTTCTTCAATGTCTTATTGACCAGATCAAACGGCAGGCCTTGCGGCATGATATCCGATAGCAAAGCGCGGCCTACAGTGGTCTTTACCCGTTGCCAAACCGTACGGAGTTGGCCCTTCTCATCGATTTCTTCCCGTGGTAAACGCACCTCGATGCGGGCATGGAGGTTAATGCGCTGGTTTGGATCAGGATTTTCATAGGCGCGATGCACCTCCTGGAGATCAGTGAACACCATGCCTTCACCCTGAACATTGATCCGCTCCCGGGTCAGATAGTACAAACCTAACACCACATCCTGCGAAGGTACGATAATCGGATCGCCATTCGCCGGGCTAAGGATGTTGTTGGTCGACATCATCAGCGCTCGCCCTTCGAGTTGCGCCTCGATGGACAACGGGACATGCACCGCCATCTGGTCGCCGTCAAAATCGGCGTTGAATGCGGTGCAGACCAGAGGATGTAACTGGATCGCCTTGCCTTCGATCAAGGTCGGCTCAAACGCCTGAATGCCTAACCGGTGCAAGGTCGGAGCGCGATTCAGCAACACCGGATGCTCACGGATCACCTCTTCAAGGATATCCCAAACCGCCGGCTCCTCGCGTTCGACCATCTTCTTGGCGGCTTTAATGGTCGTGGATAGACCTTTGAATTGCAGTTTGCTGAAGATGAAGGGCTTGAACAATTCCAGCGCCATCTTTTTCGGCAACCCGCACTGGTGCAGGCGCAAGGTGGGACCAACCACGATCACCGACCGTCCAGAGTAGTCCACCCGCTTGCCGAGCAGATTCTGCCGGAACCGGCCCTGCTTGCCCTTGATCATGTCCGCCAGCGACTTCAAGGGCCGCTTGTTGCTACCCGTGATAGCCCGGCCGCGCCGCCCGTTGTCCAGCAGGGAATCCACCGATTCCTGCAACATGCGCTTCTCGTTGCGGACAATAATGTCCGGGGCCGCTAACTCCAGCAAACGTTTGAGCCGGTTATTACGGTTGATCACCCGCCGGTACAGATCGTTAAGATCGGAGGTCGCGAACCGGCCACCGTCTAGCGGCACTAGGGGCCGCAAATCGGGCGGCAACACGGGCAATACCGTTAACACCATCCACTCTGGCTTGTTTCCAGAATTCAGAAACGATTCCACCAGTTTGAGCCGCTTGGATAGTCGCTTGAGTTTGGTTTCGGAGCTGCACTCCAGGATTTCCTGGCGCAATTGCGTGACGAGCTGCTTTAAATCCAGATCATGCAACAGTTGATGGACAGCCTCGGCGCCCATTCGCGCATCAAACTCATCGCCATGTTGCTCAACGACCTCCAGGTATTGTTCGTCAGTCAACAGGCCACCCCGCTCCAGCGGAGTCATGCCTGGATCGATAACGACATAAGATTCAAAGTACAATACCCGTTCGATGTCGCGCAGCGTCATGTCCAGCAGCAGGCCAATTCGCGAGGGGAGCGACTTCAAAAACCAGATGTGGGCAACCGGACTGGCCAGTTCGATATGGCCCATGCGCTCGCGCCGCACCTTGGCCAGCGTCACCTCCACCCCGCACTTCTCGCAGACCACGCCCCGGTGCTTGAGCCGCTTGTACTTGCCGCACAGACACTCATAGTCCTTGGTGGGGCCAAAAATCTTGGCGCAGAACAAACCGTCGCGTTCCGGCTTGAAAGTCCGATAGTTGATCGTTTCGGGTTTTTTGACCTCGCCGCGACTCCAGGCTCGGATCATCTCCGGCGAAGCCAGACCGATGCGAATAGCGTCGAAATCTTCGATCTCGTCGAACGTCTTGAACGGATTCAGCAGGTCTTTCATCATCATTTAACACAACCTCATTCGGTGCGCGGCGACGTTACATCGTTTTCCAGGTCAATATTGATGCTCAGGGAACGGATTTCCTTAACCAGTACGTTGAAGGACTCCGGCATCCCGGCTTCCATCCGATGGTTGCCATCAACAATGTTCTTGTACACCTTGGTGCGGCCATTCACATCGTCAGACTTGACTGTTAACATTTCCTGCAAGGTGTAAGATGCGCCGTATGCTTCCAGCGCCCACACCTCCATTTCGCCGAAACGCTGGCCGCCGAACTGCGCTTTGCCGCCCAGCGGTTGTTGGGTGACCAGACTGTAGGGACCGGTCGAACGGGCGTGCATTTTGTCGTCCACCAGATGGTTCAGCTTGAGCATGTACATGTAACCCACTGTGACGGGCCGGTCGAACGGTTCACCGGTGCGTCCATCGCACAGTATGGTCTGGCCGGTTTCCGACAACTCCGCAAGGCGCAGTAACTCCCGCATTTCCTGCTCGGTCGCGCCATCAAACACCGGCGTCGCAATCGGTACGCCGCCACGCAGATTGTGGCACAGCGTCAATAACTCTTGCTCGTTGAACTGCTGAAAGTCGACGCCCTGTCCGCCAACCTGGTTGTAAATGCGATCCAGAAATGCGCGTACCTTATCCAGTTGCGCCTGGGCGTCCAGTAACCGGCCAATTTTAAAGCCCAATCCCTTGGCTGCCCACCCCAAGTGAGTCTCCAGCACCTGACCCACGTTCATCCGCGATGGCACACCCAATGGATTCAAGACGATATCAACCGGCGTGCCATCTTCCAGATAAGGCATATCTTCCTGTGGCACAATCATCGACACCACACCTTTGTTGCCATGCCGCCCGGCCATCTTGTCGCCTGGTTGAACGCGGCGCTTAACCGCCAGATAGACTTTGACCATCTTCAAAACACCGGGTGGAAGATCGTCGCCCTGGGTCAGCTTACGGCGTTTTTCATCGAACTTCTGATCAAAATCCTTGCGTTGCTGATCCAATCGCTGGCTAATTCTTTCCAGGCGTTCATTCAGTTCCTCAGCCCGCATGCGGATTTGGAACCACTGCTCGCGTCGTAGAGCATTCAGATACTCGACTGTAATCAATTCTCCGCCGCGCAGACCTCCAGGACCGCCTTCCGCCGGTTGGTTAATTAGCATCCGCTCCATGCGTTGATACAGGTCGTCTTCCAGGATGCGCAGCTGGTCATTCAGATCCTTGCGGATACGCTTTAACTCCATTTCCTCGATCTGCAAAGCGCGTGAATCCTTCTCCACGCCATCGCGGGTGAAGACTCGCACGTCGATCACTGTACCATCCATCCCCGAGGGCACGCGCAGCGATGTGTCCTTCACATCCGAGGCTTTTTCGCCAAAGATCGCCCGGAGTAGCTTCTCCTCCGGGGTCAATTGGGTTTCGCCCTTGGGCGTTACCTTGCCGACCAGGATATCGCCGGTTTTAACCTCTGCGCCGATGGAGACAATGCCTGCTTCATCCAAACGCGCCAAAGCGTTTTCGCTGACATTGGGAATGTCCGCAGTAATTTCTTCCGGTCCCAGCTTGGTGTCGCGGGCGACGCAGGACAGTTCTTCAATGTGAATAGTGGTGAAGCGGTCCTCCTGCACCACTCGTTCAGAGATCAGAATCGAGTCTTCGAAGTTGTAGCCGTTCCAGGGCATGAAGGCGACCAGCAGATTCTGGCCCAGCGCTAATTCGCCCATGTCGGTCGACGGACCGTCAGCCAGCACATCGCCGCGCGCCACCCGGTCTTCCACCTGCACCAGCGGTCGCTGATTGATGCAGGTATTCTGGTTGGAGCGGGTGTATTTAGTCAGGTTATAGATGTCCACGCCCGGTTCGCCGGTCTCGGTTTCCTTATCATTGACCCGCACGACAATGCGCCCGGCGTCTACCGAATCCACTACGCCGCCGCGCCGGGCGATGACGCAAACGCCGGAATCGCGGGCTACGATCCGCTCCATGCCGGTGCCGACTAGCGGTTTTTCGGCGCGCAGGGTAGGCACCGCCTGGCGCTGCATGTTGGATCCCATCAACGCCCGGTTGGCGTCGTCATGCTCCAGGAACGGGATCAGCGCCGCTGCGACTGAAACGATCTGTTTGGGCGACACGTCCATATACTGGACCCGGTCAACAGTGAACAGCGCGAATTCGTTCAAATGCCGGCAGGACACCAAATCGTCAAGCAACCGACCTTCAGCGTCCAGCGCTGCATTGGCTTGAGCAATAACATACTGACCTTCCTCAATCGCCGACAAATAATCGATCTGGTCTACGACGCGGCCATTTTCGACCCGCCGGTAGGGCGTTTCCAGAAATCCATAATCATTGGTGCGGGCGTACACCGCCAACGAGTTGATCAATCCGATATTCGGTCCTTCCGGGGTTTCAATCGGACAGACCCGGCCATAGTGAGTGGCGTGAACGTCGCGCACCTCAAAACCCGCGCGCTCGCGGGTCAGACCACCCGGCCCGAGCGCCGATATGCGCCGCTTGTGGGTCACCTCAGACAGTGGGTTGTTCTGATCCATGAATTGCGACAATTGCGAGGAGCCGAAAAATTCCTTGATTGCGGCACCGACCGGCTTGGCGTTAATCAGATCCTGCGGAGTCAGACCTTCAGCCTCCGCCAGGCTCAAACGCTCCTTAACTGCGCGCTCCACTCGCACCAGACCAATGCGGAACACGTTTTCAGCCATTTCGCCAACACAGCGAATGCGGCGGTTACCGAGATGATCAATATCATCCACCTGGCCCTTACCGTTGCGAATGTCGATCAGCGTTTTCAGCACTGCCAGGATATCTTCCATGGACAACACGCCTGGCGGGTGCTCCTTGACGGGCACACCTGGAATCGGCGTCTGGTTGTAACCTACCCGACTGTTAAATTTCATCCGTCCCACATCGGACAGGTCATAGCGCTCCGGCAGAAAGAATAAGTCATGTAACAGACGTTGCGCGGCATCCTTGGTCGGTGGTTCGCCAGGGCGCATCATTCGATAGATTTCCACCTGGGCGTCCCATTGGGTGCGGGTAGTGTCAGCGCGCAGCGTATTGGAGATAAAAGCGCCGCGATCAACATCGTTGATATAGAGAGTTTGAAATTCGCTAATGCCGCTGCTCAGGATTTTTTCCAGCTTCTCCAGGGTCAGTTCATCGTTCGCCATTGCCAGCGCCTCGCCGGTCTCGGGATCCATCAGGTCGCGCGCCAAAATTCTACCAACCAGGTAGTCGACCGGCACTACCAGGCTACTTACACCGGCCCTGGTGAGATCGCGCACATGCTTGGCCTTGATCCGCTCGCCGGTTTTCACGATGACCCGATCGCCAATAGCGATATCGAAACTGGCGGTCTCGCCTTGCAGACGCTCTGGCAGTAATTCCAGAGTGAACTGCTCGTCGGCGATCCGCACTGTATTAGTGTCAAAGAAAATGTCGAGAATCTGCTCGTTGACGCTGCGCGCTTGCGCGTCGTTAGGATTCAGTTCGTCAAACAGCGCTCGCAGCAGGATGGTCACCGGCAATTTGCGACGGCGGTCAATACGGGCAAACAGCACATCCTTGACATCGAATTCAAAATCCAGCCAGGAGCCTCGGTAGGGAATGATCCGCGCCGAGAACAACAGCTTGCCCGAAGAGTGGGTCTTGCCTTTATCGTGATCGAAGAACACGCCTGGCGAACGGTGCAACTGAGAAACGACCACCCGCTCAGTTCCATTGATGACGAAGGTGCCGTTATCGGTCATTAGCGGCAACTCGCCCATATAGACTTCATTTTCGCGGATATCCTTGATCTTGGAGGCCCCGACTTCGGCGTCTTTGTCCATCAGCACCAGCCGCAAGCGCACCCGCAATGGCGCCGCGTAGGTTTGCCCGCGCAGCTGACATTCACGCACGTCAAAGTTCGGTTCGCCCAGTCGGTAACTGACATAGTCCAGCTGTGCATTACCCGAATAACTGACAATCGGGAACACTGAGCGCAAGGCGGCATGCAGGCCGATTTCGCGGCGTTCGCCTGGTGGCTTTTCGGCTTGCAGAAACTCGCGATAGGAATCCAGTTGGAGGGCCAGCAGGTAAGGCGCTTCAAGGATGCTGGAGCGCTTGCCGAAGTCCTTACGAATGCGTCGTTTTTCAGTGAAGGTGTAAGCCATCGGGGTTCCTCTGACGAGAGTGCCAGCCCAGGGCGAAAGCCGCCCGATTCCATGATTCATTACGGATCGACATCCCACGAACCGAAATACCGGCCATCCCTGATCGGATCAAAAGAAAACCGGCTAGCGACGCGAGGTCGCCAGCCGTTGTTACCGGGTTCAATCCTGAATCCGGCAACGGTGCCGAAGGAGCATCGCGAACTTTACTTGATTTCGACCTTCGCGCCGGCTTCCTCCAGCTTCTTCTTGACATCCTCGGCCTCGGCCTTGGGAATGCCTTCCTTGATGGTCGAGGGGACGCCTTCCACAGCATCCTTGGCTTCCTTCAGACCCAGACCGGTCAGAGCACGCACGACCTTGATGACCTCGACCTTCTTCTCGCCGAAGCTGGTCATGACCACGTCAAACTCGGTTTTTTCCTCAACCGGCGCAGCCGCAGCCGCGGCTACTGGCGCAGCGGCCACCGCGGCGGCGGCGCTGACGCCAAATTTTTCCTCCATTGCGGAAATCAGCTCCACGATCTCCATCACGGTCATGCCCGCGATGGCATCCAGAATTTCTTCTTTCGAAACAGCCATTAAATCTACTCCTGGTAGGAACCTGGAAAATTGCAAAATCAGGCGGCGTTGCGTTCAGGCGGCTTCCTTCTGCTGCCGGATCGCGTCAATGGTGCGCACCAACTTGCCGGGAATTTCATTAAGGGTACGCGCCAACTTGTCGAGCGGCGCCCGCAGGGTCGCCATAAACAGGCTGATGGCCTCATCACGGGTCGGCAGGCTAGCCAAACGATCCAGTTCGTATGCTGGATAAGCTTGCCCACCCACCGCCAAGGCTTTAACGATCAGCTTGTCGTTGGCTTTTTCCTTAAGAAACTCCTTGAAAATCCGCGCTGCCGCGCCTGGATCCTCTTGGGAGAACGCCAGAATCAGCGGTCCCACCAAACTGGGTTGCAGGCATTCGAACTCAGTGCCCTGGACGGCGCGCCGCGCCAGGGTGTTCTTGACAACACGCAGATAGACGCCGGTTTCCCGCGCTTTGACGCGCAGATTGGTAAGCTGAGCCACGCTCAACCCCCGATATTCGGCGGCAATCACGGAGTGCGCACTGGCAGCGACCTTGGCGACTTCGGCCACCACCGCCTGTTTTTCTGCCAGATTGAGACTCATCGGTTTTCCTCGTGGTTTTTTCTCCACGGCGTGGAGAAAAGGGGAACGGCAGCCTGACCAGGATGTCCGGAAGGGCTATGCCGTCTGCGCGGGGGCATCCAGCCGAAACCGGAAGCAATTAAGCTCAAGAGCGCCCGCGGTCTTTGACGCTGGCCGGCGAGGCCGACCGGCCCAAAGTTCGTGTGTAGATGCGGCTTTAGAATGATAATGTCGCCTGATCCACGGCCAATCCTGGCCCCATCGTGGTGGAAACGGTCACCCGGCGCATGTAAATGCCCTTGGAGGTCGAGGGTTTGGCCTTTTGCAAATCGTGTAGCAGCGCTTGCAGATTTTCTTGCAACTGGACTGTGCTAAAGTTCACTTTGCCCAAGGTACAGTGGATGATGCCCGACTTATCGGTGCGATAGCGCACCTGACCGGCCTTGGCGTTGCGAATCGCGCCCGCTACGTCGGGGGTGACCGTGCCGACCTTGGGATTAGGCATCAGCCCGCGCGGTCCAAGAATCTTGCCCAGCTGGCCAACGATCCGCATGGCGTCCGGCGAGGCGATCACAACATCGAAATCCAGATTGCCGGCCTTGACCGATTCCGCCAGATCTTCAAAACCCACCACATCAGCGCCTGCCGCCTGAGCCGCTTCGGCGTTGGCACCTTGGGCGAAGACCGCGACACGCACGGTTTTGCCCGTACCGTGAGGCAGAACAGTCGCGCCACGCACCACCTGGTCGGATTTGCGCGGATCGACGCCCAGATTAACAGCAACATCCACCGACTCTCGGAATTTGGCGCTCGCCAGTTCCCTGAGCAAATCCAGAGCTTCTGGCGCGGGATAGATCTTATTGCCAGGTCCGAGCTTGGCGCGAATCGCTTTCAGACGCTTGGAAATCTTGGCCATGATTCAAACTCCCTCGATATTCAGGCCCATGGAGCGGGCGCTGCCGGCAATCGTGCGCACGGCGGCCTCCAAATCGGCAGCAGTCAAATCGGGCATCTTGGCCTTGGCGACCTCTTCCAGTTGAGCGCGGGTTACCGTGCCAACCTTGGTGGTGTTCGGTTTGGGACTGCCCTTGTCGAGACCTAGCGCCTTTTTCAATAACACCGAGGCCGGCGGGGTCTTCATGATGAAGGTGAAGCTGCGGTCGCTATAGACCGTGATCACCACCGGGATCGGCAGGCCGGGTTCCAGATGCTGGGTCTGGGCGTTGAACGCTTTGCAAAATTCCATGATATTCACGCCATGCTGACCCAACGCGGGGCCGACCGGGGGACTGGGATTGGCCTTGGCGGCTGCAACTTGCAATTTAACGTATGCGTTGACTTTTTTTGCCATGATGGCTCCTGTCGGGTGCGAGCGCCTTGCGGCTCCCCGAATGAATCGCCCGACCAGCGGACGACGGAAACAGCGACCGGCGAACGCCGGTCAGCGGGATACCTTTTCGACCTGACTGAATTCCAGCTCTACCGGGGTGGTGCGTCCGAAGATCATCACCCCGACGCGCAACCGGTTCTTTTCGTAATTGACTTCCTCAACGACACCTTCAAAGTCATTGAATGGACCATCCGTGACCCGCACCATTTCCCCTGGTTCGTAAAGCACCTTGGGCTTGGGTTTATCGACGCCATCCTGAATCCGTTGCAGGATCGCCTGGGCTTCCTTCTCGGAAATTGGCGCGGGCCGGTCGCTGGTTCCTCCAATGAAGCCCAATACCTTGGGCGCGTTGCGCACCAGATGCCAGGTATCGTTGTCCATCTCCATTTGCACCAGCACATAGCCGGGAAAAAATTTGCGGTCACTTTTGCGCTTCTGACCATCGCGCATTTCTACGACTTCCTCAGTCGGCACTAGAATCTGCCCAAACCGGTCCTTGACGCCTTCGCGATTGATGCGCTCCAGCAAGGAGCGTTTGACCTGCTGCTCGAAGCCGGAGTAGGCCTGCACGACATACCAACGCATGGTCATAGCGCGCCTCTGTTACCCGGTGATCAGGCGAACCAGCCAGAGCAGCAGCATGTCGAACAGCCACAGCAAGATGCCCATCAGAATCACCATAGCCAATACGATCAAGGTGGTTTGCGTGGTCTCGGCGCGGGTGGGCCAAACGACCTTGCGCAGCTCGGAACGGGCGCCACGGATAAACTCCAGGGTTTCCGCGCCCGGCTCGGTCTTCAGCGCGATAGCAACCGCGGCGCCGACCGCGATCAGCAACCCCATGACCCGCACAACCAGAATCAACTGGTTGGCGAACAGGTAAAAAGCAACGAGCGCGATCAGGATCAGTGCGCTTGCCGCCGCCAGTTTGAGCGCATCGGGACGGCTCAGGGTTTGCGTTTCAGAGTTGGTTGAATTCATGCGGATTCTGGCTTTGTGCTCTCCAGGAAATACCCGCTTACCAGAAAAGAGGATAAGCGGAGCCTGAAGCCTGCCATGAGAGATATGGCAGGCCAGGAGGGTCTCGAACCCCCAACCTGCGGTTTTGGAGACCGCTGCTCTACCAATTGAGCTACTGGCCTGTATTCATAACATAGAGTGAATCGCCGGTCAGACGTTCCATCCCATGCAACACTGGATCAAAAATCACTCGATGATTTTAGCGACGACGCCGGCACCGACGGTGCGTCCGCCTTCGCGAATGGCAAAACGCAATCCTTCGTCCATCGCAATCGGCGCGATCAAACTCACCACAATCCGCACATTATCCCCGGG
>Ga0209607_1000487_pt1 | contig 35577 bp, 38 predicted proteins | sample AD_UKC117_MetaG_FD_184413 | JGI IMG/M metagenome (GOLD analysis project Ga0209607, IMG submission 184413) | Active sludge microbial communities of municipal wastewater-treating anaerobic digesters from Hong Kong - AD_UKC117_MetaG (SPAdes)... | ecosystem: Engineered > Bioreactor > Anaerobic >... | reverse complement strand
CCAAGGTGAAGAAAATCACCACGCCGATGACCACGCCGACGATGGCGATGGTGGTGTACTGCCGGTTCAGGTAGGCACGGGCACCTTCCTGGACGGCGGAGGCGATTTCCTGCATCCGGGCATTGCCGGCATCCTTGGCCAATACCCATTTAACCGACTGGACACCGTAAACGAGCGCGCCGATGGCACAGACTAACGCGATGATCAATCCTACCGCCGCCATGACAAGGTTCCTCCAGGGTGTGAATAACGTATCCGCATGATATTCTCCCAATTATTGTACGATATTTGTTCGTTTATTCGCGCGACCGGTCGGGCGAATCCCGAAACCCGGTTTGGACGCGACGCCATGTCCAAGTCACCGGGTGGAGGAATCCAGAACGACCTTTCACACTATCTCTAAGAATAGGTCAAGGACAGCCATAACATACAGCTTCGATCATCGGCGACCATCAACGCTCGACCCGTCACGATCGCGCGGCGGTGACGGGCAAGCACGAGGGCCGTATTTTACTTGTCTTTTTCCTGATTATAGAGTTCCACACTCTTCAAAACCTCGGCCTTGGCCTCTTCCAAATTACCCCAGCCATCGAGGCGAACCCACTTGCCGGTATCGAGATCCTTGTAGTGCTGGAAAAAATGGGCGATCTGGTTCAACTGCGCCTTGGGCATCTGTTCGACCGACTCGATATCGTCGTACAGAGCGCATTCCTTTTTGATCGGTACCGCCAGCAACTTGGCGTCTCCACCTCCTTCATCGGTCATTTTCAGCACGCCTAGCGGCCGGCAGCGCACCACGCAACCGCTGATGACCGGCAATGGGGCCACCACCAGCACATCCAGCGGATCGCCGTCCTCGCAAAGGGTGTTGGGAATGTAGCCGTAGTTGCAGGGGTAGTGCATCGCGGTGTTCATGAAACGGTCCACGAACAGCGCGCCGGATTCCTTGTCCACTTCGTACTTCACCGGGTCGGAGTGCGCGGGGATTTCGATGATGACATTGAACTCGTCTGGGAGATTGTGACCGGCACCTACTCTATCCAGAATCATGGAACTTGCCTTTTGTAGTCATGCTGAATGGGTGAAAGGGAGGGAGCTTATACTACAACAAGGCCGGACACTTGGCAGCATGGCGGCGCCAAGCGCGTGTGGGCGCCAGGCAACGGGCGGCGGCATGGTCGGTCGCGACGCTGGCTCCAGGCGCTCAACCGCCCAAATAGGCTTTGCGAACCTCATCGTTGGCCAGCAGGTTGGCGCCGGTGTCGGCCAGTACGATGCGGCCGTTCTCCAAGACATAGCCGCGATCGGCCAGTTGCAGGGCGCGGTGGGCGTTCTGCTCGACCAGAAAGATGGTCACGCCTTCCTCGCGGATCTCCCTCAGAATCTGAAAGATCTGGGCGATAATGATCGGCGCCAGCCCCAATGAGGGCTCGTCCAGCAGCAGCAGGTTGGGCCGGCTCATCAGGCCGCGACCGATGGCCAGCATCTGTTGCTCACCGCCGGACAGGGTGCCGCCGCGCTGGCCACGGCGCTCCTTGAGCCGGGGAAACAGGGTGAATACCCGCTCCAGGTCGGTTTCCAGCCGCGCCTTGTCGGCGAAGAAGCCACCCATTTGCAGGTTTTCCCGCACGGTCAGGCCGGGGAAAATACGCCGCCCTTCCGGCACCTGCGCCAATCCGCACTGCATGATGACGTGAGTCGGCTTGCGGGTGATGTCCTGCCCTTCGAAGATGACGCTGCCTTTCGTTGCCCGCGGCGAGCCGCAGATGGTCATGAGCAGCGTGCTCTTGCCGGCGCCATTGGCGCCGATCAGGGTGACGATCTCGCCGGGATGCACCTCCAGCGAGACCCCCTTGAGCGCCTCGATCTGGCCATAGAACGTATGGACCTTGTCCAGTTTCAGCATCGTCACTCTTCCCCCAAATACGCCTTGATCACCCGCGGATCGCCGCGGATTTCATCCGGCGTACCGGTGGCGATGGGCCGACCGTACTCCATGACCAGAATGTCGTCGGAAATACCCATGACCAGACTCATATCGTGCTCGATCAGCAGCACCGCCACCCCGTGCTCGGCGCGCAGATTGTTGATGAGCAGGTCCAGGTCGCGGGTTTCCTGCGGGTTAAGGCCGGCGGCCGGCTCGTCCAGCATCAACAGCTTGGGGTGGGTGATCATGCAGCGGGCGATCTCCAGCCGGCGCTGCTGACCGTAGGCGAGGTTGCCGGCCTCGCGGTTGGCGACCTGAAGCAGTCCGACCTTGTCCAGCCAGAACGCCGCTCGCTCCAGCGCCTCGGTCTCGGCGCGATGGTATTTGGGCGTCTTGAACAGGCCCGGCAACAGCCGTGTCTCCAACTGGGTGTGCTGCGAGACCAGCAGATTTTCGACCACGGTCATGGTCTTGAACAGCCGCACGTTCTGGAAGGTGCGCACCAGCCCCAACCGGGCGATGCGATGGCTGCTCAGGCGATGGATCGGCTGGCCATCGAGGGTCACGCTGCCGCTGGTCGGACGATAGAAGCCGCCGACACAGTTGAACACCGTGGTCTTGCCCGCGCCGTTGGGACCGATGATGGCGAAAATCTGGTCGCGGCGGACGTCGAAATTCACGTTGTCCACCGCCAGCAGGCCACCGAAACGCATGCTGAGATCGCGAACTTCCAGCAGCGGGGATGCGACCGGTTCGGCGGTGGGGGCCTGGTCGGGAGCGCGGTTCATGGCGTCGGCTCCGCGCGCTCCGGCAGTTCCAGCCGCGGCCGGGTGGCGGGCACCAATCCTTGCGGGCGCCAGATCATCATCAGCACCATCACCAGGCCGAAGGCCAGCATCCGGTATTCGTTGAACTCGCGCGCCAGTTCCGGCAGAGCGGTAATCGCGATGGCCGCCAGCATGACACCAAGTTGCGAACCCATTCCGCCCAACACCACGATCGCCAGCACCATGGCCGACTCGATGAAGGTGAAGGACTCGGGATTGATGTAGCCCTGACGGGCGGCGAAGAAAGCGCCGGCGAGACCGGCGAACGCCGCGCTCAGCGTCAGCGCCGACAGCTTGATCACGGTCGGGTTCAGGCCCAGCGAACGGCAGGCGATCTCATCCTCGCGCAGCGCCTCCCAGGCCCGGCCCAGCGGCATGCGCTGCAAGCGATTAATGACAAACAGGATCAGCACCACCAGTGCCAACCCCAGCAGGTACAGAAAAATCACCGCATGTTCGCCGCTGTAGTCGATATCGAAAAATTCGTGGAAGGTGGCGTTGCCTTCGCTGGCCCGGCGGCCGAACTCCAATCCAAACAAGGTCGGACGGGGAATGTTGCCGATGCCGTCCGGGCCTCCGGTCAGGACATTCAGATTGTTGAGCAGCAGGCGGGTGATCTCGCCGAAGCCGAGGGTGACGATGGCCAGATAATCGCCGCGCAACCGCAGCACCGGCAAGCCGAGCAGAAACCCAGTCAGCGCCGCCAGCACTCCGGCGACCGGCAGGCTGAGCCAGAACGACAGCCCGTAATGCTGGGCCAGCAAGGCATAGGTATAGGCGCCGACCGCATAGAACGCCGCATAACCCAGCACCAGCAACCCGGCGAAGCCGACCACGATGTTCAGCCCCAACCCCAGCATGACGTAGATCAGCGCCAGCGTCATGACGTCCACCGCGCCGCGCGAGGCGGTAAACGGCCAGATGACGGCGGCGATCAGCAGCAGCATCCACAGTAGCGCCCGGTAGCGCGGTTGCTGGCGCGTGCGCCGCAAGACATCGGCAAGGGGATTGCGCCAGGCGGCCGGGGGGCGCGTCCGCGTCCAGACAGCGCGCAGCGGTCCCTGGAACAGGCGCAGCAGAAATACGATGACGACCGCGACGACGACCGGAGTCAGGGTGCGGTCCAGCGAGACATCGATGCCGTCCACATGGATACGCAGACCGAAAATCGGCACGGCCAGCACGGCGGTCAACATCGCCGCCAGCAGGGCTTCAGGCAGGGCGCGGCGCATGGCTCACACCTTCTCCACATCCGGACGGCCCAACAAACCGCTGGGCCGCACCAGGAGCACCCCGATCAACAGGGCGAACGCCACCACATCCTTATATTCGGTTCGCAGGTAAGCCGAGGCGAAACTTTCGGCCAGCCCGAGCACCACTCCGCCCAGCATCGCCCCCGGAATGCTACCGATGCCACCCAGCACCGCCGCGGTAAACGCCTTCAGGCCGGCGATAAACCCGATGAAGGGATTGACCAACCCGTAATACATGGAAACCAGCACGCCCGCCACCGCCGCCAGCGCCGCGCCCAACACGAAAGTCAGGGCGATCACCCGGTCGGTATCGATACCCAGCAGGTTGGCCATGGCCCGATCCTGGGAACAGGCGCGGCAAGCCCGACCCATCCGCGAGCGGGAGATGAATAGAGTCAGTACCGTCATCGACACGACGGTGATCAGCGCGATCAGCACCTGCATGTAAGACAAATAGACCTGGAACCCGTCTTCGGGTCCGAAGCGCCAGCCACCGACCAACACCGGCTGCATCGACACGTCGCGGGCGCCCTGGCCAAGCTGCACGTAGTTCTGCAGAAAGATCGACACGCCGATGGCCGAGATCAGCGGCACCAGTCGGGGACTGCCACGCAACGGACGGTAGGCCAGCCGCTCCACGGCCCAGCCGTAGGAACCGGTCACCAGGATACTAACCGCCAGGGTCGCCAACAGAATCAGCGAGATGCTATCCACACCGAACAAGCCCAGCACGGTGATGACCAACAAGCCGACATAGGCGCCGATCATGTAAATCTCGCCGTGGGCGAAGTTGATCATGCCGATGATGCCGTACACCATGGTGTAGCCGATGGCGATCAGCGCGTAGATGCTGCCCAGAGTCAGGCCGTTGATCGTCTGCTGAATGAATTCGAGGAGGGGGGAACCGGACATGAGCGCCGTATCTGGGGTGGTGAGGCAGGGGGACAGGAGGCGGGTATTTTCCCGCCTCCCTGAACTCTATTGCTTGACCGGCGTCTTGGTGGCGTCGGCGTGCCACTCGAAGATCACGAACTCGAATTCCTTCAGATCGCCGTTTTCCTTGAAGGCCACCTTGCCGATCGGCGTCTGGAAGCTGTGCTTGCGGATGTAGTCGGCCAACTTGACCGGGTCCTCGGTTTTAGCGCCCTGAATGGCATCGACAATGATCTGCACCGCCGAATAGGACGGCATGACGAACGGACCGGTGGGATCCTGACCCTTATCCTTGAAGGCCTTGACCAGATTGGCATTGGCGGGATCGGTGCTGAAATCGGCGGGCAGGGTCACCAACAACCCTTCCGAGGCCGGCCCAGCGATGGCGCTGATGTCTTTGTTGCCGACGCCTTCCGGCCCCATGTACTTGGCGTCGAAACCCTGTTCGCGCGACTGGCGCAACAGCAGGCCCAGTTCCGGGTGATAGCCGCCGTAGTAGACGAAGTCCACTCCTTCCTTCTTCATTTTGGTGATCAGAGCCGAAAAGTCGGTCTGTCCTTTGCTGACGCCTTCGAACAACACCGGTTTGATACCGGCGGCCTTGACGGTCTTGTCGACTTCCTTGGCGATGCCTTCGCCGTACTGCTGCTTGTCGTGGAGAATCGCCAGCTTCTTCGGCTTGATCGTGGTGGCGATGTATTTTCCGGCGGTCGGCCCTTGTTGATCGTCGGTACCGATGGTGCGGAACACCATCTGGTAGCCCTGTTGAGTGATCGCCGGATTGGTGGCCGCCGGAGTGATCATCAGGATGCCTTCTTCCTCGTACAGCTTGGAGGCGGGCTGGGTGGAACCGGAACACAGATGGCCAACCACGTATTTGATCTTATCGTTGACGATCTGGTTGGCGACGGCGACCGCCTGCTTGGGTTCGCACACGTCATCCATGATCACCGCTTCCAGCTTCTTGCCATCGACGCCGCCCTTGGCGTTGATCTGCTCGACCGCCATCTGGGCGCCCATCATCTGCATGTCGCCATACTGGGCGACCGGGCCGGTGGTGGGACCGGCCACGGCGATCTTCACGGTATCGGCGGCGTGCGCCACCCCGCCCAAAACCAGAACGACCGCGCCGACGGCGGCACCGAGAACATTACGGCTGAAGGTGTTCATCAAGCGACTCCTCTCCTCGTGATGATGGCTTCAATGGGTTCGACTGAATCCGCCACGGACGGGCGTTTGTATTTAACCGTTTAAAGAATTAACTAAATTCCCAGAGAGAACAAGCCGGCATGGAAAAATCGACGCCGGGAACGGCGAAAAGATACCAGGGTATCCAGCGCGAAAGTCCAAGCCGCGCGACCCTCGCGCAAACCCTTCCTTCCCGCCGCTGGCATCACTCCCGCAAAGTGTCCAGGATCGCCCGGGCGGCGTTCGACAAAGTGCGGCCCGTGTGCCGCACCACCCCCAAGGCGCGCTCCAGCCGCAGCCCGTCCACGTTCAATTCGACCAGATCCGCATCGCGCATGGTGCGTGGCAATATGCTCCAACCCAGCCCAACCGCCACCATCATTTTTATGGTTTCCAGATAGTTGGTGGAAAATGCCACCAGCGGTGTCACTCCCAGCCGTGCCAGACCCTCCTCGATGATCCGCCGGGTGAAGGTCGCCTCGCTCGGCAGGATGGCGGGATATTGGCTCAATCTTTCCGGCGTGACGGCGATCGGTTCCGCCAGCGGGTGCGCGGGCGAAGCGATCGCAATCAACGGGTCCGGCCAAAGCGGCAGCACTTCCAGCGGCGGTTCGAGCCGTGGCGGCAGGGTGATGACCGCCAGATCCACTTCGCCGCGCAGCACCGCCGCGCCGGCCAGCTCCGAATCCATGAACCGCATGTCCAGACGCACCTGCGGATAGCGGCTGGAAAAGATCCGTAAGACCGGTGGCAAGCGATGCAGGCCGATGTGATGGCTGGTGGCGAGGGTCAGCGGCCCGGTGACGACTCCCGACAGATTGCGCAACGCCCGTCTGGTGTCGTCCAGCTCGGCCAGGATGCGCAATGCCCGCGACAGCAGCACGCCGCCGGCCTCGGTCAGTCGCACTGCCCGGCCTAGCCGGTCGAACAGCCGCGTATCCAGTTCCGCTTCCAGCGCCGCCAACCGCTTGCTGACCGCCGGTTGCGTCAAATGCAACCGCTCGGCGGCCAGCGAGAAGGACCCGCTGTCGGCGATGGTGACGAAAGCTTGCAAGCCGGCGATATCCATGGCGATGGGCGTTGTTTCGGTGATCACGACGAATTCTTTTATTTTATATGAATTATGAAAAATATGAATTTGTGTTATCCGTCAACGCGCCTTAAGCTGAACGATATCTTGAGGCGGGAGATAAGGCATGGCCGGCAAGACCCTTTACGACAAGCTCTGGGACACCCACTTGGTGCGAACCGATTCCGGCGGCACGGCGCTGCTCTACATCGATCGCCATCTGGTGCACGAGGTCACCTCGCCGCAGGCGTTCGAGGGCCTGCAACTGGCCGGCCGCCGGCCGTGGCGCCTGGAATCGATGGTGGCCATGCCCGATCACAACACGCCGACCGATCCCGGATTCACCACCATCGCCGACCCGGTATCCCGCTTGCAGGTCGAAACCCTGGACACCAACGCCCGAGAGCATGGCCTGCGCTACTTTCCCATCGGCGACGTCCGTCGCGGCATCGTTCACGTGGTCGGACCCGAGCAGGGCGCCACCTTGCCGGGCATGACCGTGGTCTGCGGCGACTCGCACACCTCGACCCACGGCGCGTTCGGCGCGCTGGCCTTCGGCATCGGCACCTCCGAGGTCGAACATGTGATGGCCACCCAGTGCCTGATCCAGAAAAAATCCAGAGCGATGCTGGTGCGAGTGGATGGGCGGACCCGGCCGGGCGTGACCGCCAAGGATATCGTGTTGGCGATCATCGGCCGGATCGGCACCGCCGGCGGCACCGGTTACGCCATCGAATTCGGCGGCGACGCCATCCGGGCGCTGAGCATGGAGGGCCGGATGACGGTCTGCAACATGGCCATCGAGGCCGGAGCCCGCGCCGGCATGATCGCGGTGGACGACACCACGCTCGCCTACATCAAGGATCGGCCGTTCGCGCCCCAAGGCGAAGAGTGGGATCGGGCGGTCACGGCCTGGCGCGAGCTGCACAGCGATCCCAACGCCGAATTCGACCAGGTGGTGACACTGGACGCGGCGGCGATCCCGCCGCAAGTGACCTGGGGAACCTCGCCGGAGATGGTGGCGGCGGTGGGGGGACGCATTCCCGATCCCGCCCAGGAAGCCGACCCGGTCAAGCGCGACGGCATGGAACGGGCGCTGCGTTACATGGGCTTGCGGCCGAACATGCCGATCACTTCGATCAAGCTGGATCGAGTGTTCATCGGCTCCTGCACCAACGGCCGCATCGAGGATCTGCGCGCGGCGGCGGCGGTGATCAAGGGCCGCAAGGTCGCGCCGACCATCAAGCAGGCGCTGGTGGTGCCGGGTTCCGGCTTGGTGAAGGAACAGGCCGAGGCCGAAGGGTTGGATCGGGTGTTCACCGCCGCCGGCTTCGAGTGGCGCGAACCGGGCTGCTCAATGTGCCTGGCGATGAACGCCGATCGCTTGCTGCCCGGCGAGCATTGCGCCTCGACCTCCAACCGCAACTTCGAGGGACGACAGGGACAGGGTGGGTGCACCCATCTGGTTAGTCCGGCGATGGCGGCGGCGGCGGCGCTGGCCGGCCATTTCGTGGACGCACGGATATTCTGAGGAAGATAGTGATGCAAGCCTTTAACCGACTCGACGGTTTGGTGGTCCCCTTGGACCGCGCCAACGTGGACACCGACGCCATCATTCCCAAGCAGTTTCTGAAATCGATCAAGCGCACCGGTTTCGGTCCCCATCTGTTCGACGAATGGCGCTATCTGGATCACGGCGAACCGGGCATGGATTGCGCGCGGCGCCCGCCGAACCCGGAATTCAATCTGAATCAGCCGCGCTACCAGGGCGCGAGCATCCTGCTGGCGCGGGAAAATTTCGGCTGCGGCTCCTCGCGCGAGCACGCGGTCTGGGCGCTGGACGAGTACGGTATCCGTTGCGTGATCGCGCCCAGCTTCGCCGACATTTTTTTCACCAATAGCTTCAAGTCGGGCCTGCTGCCGCTGCGGCTGCCCGTCGAGACGGTCGACCGCTTGTTCAAGGCGGTCGCGGCGCAACCCGGCTATCGGCTGACCGTGGATCTGCTGGCGCAGACCGTGCTCACCCCCCAGGGCGCGGTGCTCGGTTTCCAGATCGATCCATTTCGCAAGGAATGTCTGCTCAATGGCTGGGACGACATCGAGCTGACCCTGCGCCACGCCGACGAAATCCGTGCCTACGAGGCGCGGCGGCGTCAACAGGCACCCTGGCTGTTTTCCTGAACTCCGCGGAGGGAGCGAACGCGCATGACCCATAAGATCCTTGTCCTGCCCGGCGATGGCATCGGCCCGGAAATCGTCGCCGAAGCGGCGAAAGTATTGGAATGCCTACGCCAGGAACACGGTCTGGATGTGGTGCTGGAATACGGCCTGCTCGGTGGTTGCGCGGTGGACGAGCTCGGCGAGCCGTACCCCGAGGCCACTCGCCGCCAGGCACACGAGGCCGACGCCATCCTGCTCGGCGCGGTTGGTGGCCCCCAATGGGAGCGGATCGAGCGATCGCTGCGCCCGGAACGCGGCCTGCTGGCGATTCGTGCCGACCTGGAACTGTTCGCCAACCTGCGCCCGGCGTTGCTCTATCCGCAACTGGCTTCGGCGTCGGCGCTCAAGCCGGAGATCGTCGCCGGACTGGATATTCTGATCGTGCGCGAGTTGAACGGCGATATCTACTTCGGCCAGCCGCGCGGCATCCGTACCCTGGACAGCGGCGAGCGCGAAGGTTTCAACACCATGCGTTATAGCGAGTCGGAGATCGAGCGTATCGCCCGAGTCGCGTTCGAAGCAGCTCGCAAGCGCCACCGCAAGCTATGCTCGGTGGACAAGGCCAACGTGCTGGAAGCCTCCGAATTGTGGCGCGAAGTGGTCGGACGGGTGGCCGGGGATTATCCGGACGTGGAGTTGTCGCACATGTACGTGGATAACGCCGCCATGCAACTGGTCCGCGCACCCAAGCAATTCGACGTGATCGTGACCGGCAACCTGTTTGGCGATATCTTATCGGACTGCGCCGCCATGCTGACCGGTTCGATCGGCATGCTGCCATCGGCCTCGCTGGATCGCCAGGGCAAGGGGTTGTACGAACCAATTCATGGTTCCGCGCCCGATATCGCCGGCAAGGGCCTGGCCAATCCGCTGGCCACCATCCTGTCGACGGCCATGCTGCTGCGCTATAGCCTGAACCAGCCGCAACTGGCCGGACGGATTGAGGACGCTGTTGGCCGGGTACTGGATCAGGGTCTGCGCACCCTGGACATATCCACGTCCGGCATGACCCCGGTCGGCACTCAGGCGATGGGCGACGCGGTGGTGGCGGCGCTGATGGAGTAAAAAGGCGCGGATCAAGGATGCGATCTTTTCCGGCGGGGATTCCCCGCTTTTGGCAACTGTTTGGCGATGATCTACTCAAGGTACGGCGATGATGAAGCGAGTGGGTTTGGTCGGCTGGCGCGGCATGGTGGGTTCCGTGCTGATGGATCGGATGATGGCGGAAAACGATTTTGCCCTGATCGATCCGGTGTTTTTCACCACGTCCAATGTGGGCGGCCAGGGGCCGGCCATCGGCAAGGATACTCCGGCGCTGAAAGACGCGCGATCCATCGCCGACTTGCAGGCACTGGACGTCATCGTCACCTGCCAGGGCGGCGATTACACCAATGAGATTTACCCGCGACTGCGCGCCGCCGGCTGGCGAGGCTACTGGATCGACGCCGCCTCGGCGCTGCGGATGCAGGACGATGCGGTCATCATTCTCGACCCGGTCAACCGCGAAGTGATCGAGGGCGCATTGGCGCGCGGCGCGAAAAACTACATCGGCGGCAACTGCACGGTCAGTCTGATGCTGATGGGTCTGGGCGGGCTGTTCGCGCACGGCTTGGTGGAGTGGGCGAGCATCATGACCTATCAGGCCGCTTCCGGCGCCGGTGCCCAGAACATGCGCGAGTTGATCCAACAGATGGGCGCTGTGCATGCCGCCGTGGCCGACCGGCTGGAGCAGCCGGCCTCGGCGATTCTGGAAATCGACCGCATCGTGGCCGACACGCTGCGGTCAAGCGCTTTCCCGACCGCCAGCTTCGGTGTACCACTGGCCGGCAGCCTGATCCCCTGGATCGACAAACAGCTCGATAACGGCCAAAGCCGCGAGGAATGGAAGGGGCAGGCCGAAACCAACAAAATCCTGGGACGCGCGGACCATCCCGTCCCCATCGACGGCATTTGCGTGCGAGTCGGGGCGATGCGCTGCCATAGTCAGGCGCTGACCATCAAACTGACTCGGGATGTCCCCCTGGATGAACTGATCGAGATGATCGGCGCCGCCAACGACTGGGTGCGGGTAGTACCGAACGAGCGCGAGCTGTCCATGCGCGAGCTGACTCCCGCCGCCGTCACCGGTGCCCTGGCCGTGCCGGTCGGCCGGCTGCGCAAGCTCAACATGGGATCCCGATATCTGGGTGCTTTCACTTGCGGCGATCAGTTGCTGTGGGGTGCGGCCGAACCGTTGCGCCGCATGCTGCGCATCCTGCTGGAATCGTGATTTTCTCCCCATCAATCGTTCTCCATCCGCACGCCGAGCAGCGAGACTTTCCTCGCCAGCTCTCGAAACTACATCCAAATCGCGGAAATCCTCTGCGTTAAGGAGTATCTTTAAGGGGAAGCTTCGAGAGATCTCGAAGCGGGAAGGCCGCCGGCTCGATGCGCCGGTGGCGACATCCAAGCCAATCCCGCCGGCACCGCGACGCTCCGGCGGCGGAATGGAGACAGTCCATGCCGACCAGGATATTAATCCGACTATCCCTTTTGGCCGGGCTGGTAGCACCGTTGTGCGCCTTTGCCCTGGGTGTCGGCCCTCTCGAGGTACGCTCGGCGCTCAATCAGAACTTCGAAGCCGAAATCCCCCTGATCAGCAGCAACCCCGTCGAATTGATCGGCCTGACCGCCCAGGTTCCGCGCCAACCAGAGTTCGACTGGGCGGGGGTCGAGCGCTATGAATTTCTATCGAAGCTGCGCTTCTCGGTTCAGACGCCGCCCGGCGGCCCGAACGTTCTCAAGATCACCTCGACCGAGCCGCTCCGCGAGCCCAACTTTACCCTGCTGTTGGAACTGGTGTGGCCGCGCGGCCGATTGCTGCGGGCATTTCCAGTCCAGCTCGATCCGGCACTGTATGCCAACCGCCGGTTGCCGCCGCCACCACCGCCAGTCATGGTTCCGCCACCGATCGCGGCCAAACCAGCCGCCGTTGCTCCACCAGTTCCGGGACTACCACCGGCCCCACCGGTCAGCTTCGAGGGAGCTACGTCTTACGGGCCGGTCAAATCTGGTGAAACGCTGATGAGAATTGCCAGCCAGGTTCGCCCATCGACCGCCATCAATCTGCCGGAAATGATGGCGATCCTGATGGCTGGCAATTCGGAAGCGTTCGTCAACGGCAACCCGAACGCCCTGCGGGTCGGTTCCGTGCTCAAGGTGCCGACCCCACAGGCGTTGGGTGTGCAGGGCGCACCCACACCACCCGTTCCGGATGTGGCTACGGCGACAGCGCCCACCGAATCCGCCCCAACCCAACCGCTACCGGCCACGCTGGTCCCGTCGCAACCGGTTGAGCCGACCGTGCAAGCGGCGGTCTCGTCACCAGAGCCGGCACCGCTGCCGGAGCCGCCAGTTGCCACGATACCGCCGCCGCCCGTGGAGCCTCAACCGTTACCGGTACCGGCCGAGCCGTTGCGGGAGATCATCCCTCAAGCCAGCATCCCTCAAGCGGAGGGAGAAACGTCGCCAGCGCCAGATGGCGCCATGTCCGAGGCGCAACCGGTCGCGCAGCCGGAACCTCCACCTCCCGTGGCCCAACCGGAACCGGCGCCCATCCAGCCGCCACCGGTCGCTAAACCGCTGGCCGCGCAATCGGAGGAAAGCGGATTTAGTTGGCTGGCCAACCCAATAGTCTGGATCGCCATCGCCATGATCGTGCTGGCGGTGGCCGCAGTGGTGCTACTGCCGTTGTTGCGGCGTCCCGCCAAACCGAAGCAACCACCGGTTCAGCCGGAAGCGATCGACGAACCCAAGCTCAAGCCTACACCGGAATCTTCCACGCCAACGACTCGCGCCCAGATTCGCGAGCCTCGTTCCGTTCGGCCGAGGCCCGCCGTCGCCAGTTCGACGACCTCGCCCCCAGCCGAGACTGGAACCATGCCCGCCGCATCCAAACCCGCCGCCGCATCCAAACCCGCCGCCGCATCCAAACCTGCGGCAATGCCTCCCAAACCCATTGACGAACTGCTTAAGGATATCGATTTCGGACTGAGGGACGCGCCGGTGGGCGGAAAAGACACTGCCTCGGCGCAGAAGCTGGAAACACCGCGCTTGCCTGATAGCGAGCCTCCCACGGCTTCGGTAACCCGCACAGCCACCAATCCATTCCTGTCGGCGGAACCGGCATCGGACAAGGCACCTGCTCAATCCCCCCAGGCAGACCTGCCTTCCGAGCTGCGGCTGGAAAATTTGGATTTCGACTTTGGCGACTTGGGGTTGGAAAACACCGCGCGACCGAAAGCCGACTTGCCATCATTGGAGGAGCCGAAAACCGACCTGCCGCCGTTGGAACTGAGGCCGACCGAATCGGACGCAACAGCCAATCCGCCGCCGCAGGCACCCCCTCTCCAGATCGAACCGCCACCCTCCCAGAAATTCGAATTTACCGACATCACCCAGGAACTGGAGCAACCCATCGAACTGTTGAAGCTGGACGAGGACTTGCGGGGAATTGACGACGGATCACTCGACCTCGGCAAGATGGAGTCTGACAGCGCGCCAATCCCCAGCGGCGGCAGTCGGGAAACCGCCGCCGATTACGTGGAAACCAAACTGGACTTGGCCACGGCCTATCTGGATATGGGCGATCAGGTGGGAGCACGCAGCCTGTTGGAGGAGGCCCTGCAAGAGGGCACCGCCTCCCAACAGCAACAAGCCAGGGAATTGCTCAAGAAATTGGGTTGACGTCCCGCCTTGGCGTTATCGGAAACCCCTCCCACGGGAGGGGTTTTTCATGGGAGAAAACCTGGGCGTTATCAGCGCAAACGAACGGTACTGACGGGTTCGGCCAGCGCCAGCGCCCGGTCGGCGGTGCCGCGCTGGGTCAGGCGCAATACCGTTCCGGCCGGCAGCCAAACCATGGTTCCCGCCGGCAGCGCAACTCGTCCATCTTGCGCCGCGGGTTTCCATGCCTTGTTCAGATCGATCAATTCCCACGAGTTAACTTCGTAATAACTCGCCAGCATTGGCATGGATACCGATTGCCGCAACCGGACCCGATCCAGGTTGAGGGGAGGCTCGTAGCTGACGCCCTCCGGGAAAAACCGCTGGGGATTGCGGGCAACATTGCGGGCCGCCAGAAATTCGGTATAGAAGTTCCGCGACGCGAACCCGAAATTGGACCCCGAGTAGCTTCGCACGATGGCGCCAATATCGTTGCCGTAAGCCTGCTGAGCACGCCGCATGCCGCCGACACCGTGATTGTACGAGGTCAGCGCCAGCGGCCAACTACCCAAGCGGTCGTAGGCATCCCGCAGATAGCGAGAGGCACCCTGCGCCGATGCCACGGGATCGCGCCGCTCGTCCACGGCCGCGTTCAGCATCATGAATTGCCGCGCGGTGCCCGGCATGAACTGCCACATGCCCACCGCGCCGACCGAAGAAGCGGCATGGTTCTGAAAAGACGACTCCACATGCGGCAAATAGGCCAGATCCTCGGGCAATCCGGCCTCGCGGAACACGCCGCGAAACGCCGCATCGTAGCGGCCACTGATTTCCAGGCCCTGCTTAAAGCGCTCGCGCAGACCACGCTGGCTACGCAACCGCTCGCTGGCGCCGACGATGGCACCGGGTCCACCACTGCTTTTGCGGATGTAATTCGCCAAGGACTGCTCAGCCGGCGTCAGCGGGATGTTGGCCGCCGACTTGAACTCCACCTGGCGCAACAGCTCCTTCAGGGTTTCATAGTGTTCCTTGGCAAAGTTCTTTTGTTCGGCGGTTTGGCCTTCGTCCACTGGACCGGGCAAGGTAATCACCCCGTAGATGACATCCATGTAGCGGTCGTCGTGCAGGGCGATCTGACCGCGTCCCCAGACCCCATAGACCTTGCTCCAGAATTCAACCTGCGGTTGTAGTTCCGGCGGCGTCGGAAACGCTGCATCGGGGGGCTTGCTCGCGCTGGCAGGAAGCCTGATCGGAGACGGTGCCGGCTCGGTGGCGCAGGCAGCCAACATCAGCAGTGTCAGAAGGGCCAATAATCCGCGCAGTCGTGGTTGCATCGACGTTTTCTCCCTGGTTGTTTCTTTGCGATCGCGTGATTGGAACGTACTTGCGGGATCGAGGGGAATAAACCGCTCCCGTGGCGGCGGGGCCTACCTGGCCAGGGTACCCGAAAAGTCCAACTTCCAGCGACCGTCGCCACCGGACGGCCCCAGTAGGTTCAGCATCTGGCGCAGGGCCTGGTTGCCGGCATCGCGGACGGCGGCCGACCCGCTAAAACGATAACGGCGGTCGGGCGATACGTTCAAAATGCCTTCCAGCTCCAGCGGCGCATTGTTGTCCCTGATCATGCCCTGAATGCCTTCCGGTGTTGCCGGACTCAGTTGCACCAGGAAATCACCAAGATTCAGCGGTTGGCCCAGCATGGCGCGTAAGTTTACCAAATGAACCACACCAGCTGCCGACTGTGGCAGGCTGGCGGCGTTCAGGCTCAATTCTCGCAGGTCGAATTCCACCACTCCCCGCAGTGGCGGTGTGGATTGGCCAGCCAATTCGCTCAGTTTGGCCAGCGGCAGGCGGCCGCTAAAATCGCGAAACCGCAGTCGGCGGTCCCATCTTATTGCGACGTTTCCCATCAGTTTAGCGTCGGGATCGTCGGTGTCCAGCCTGAATTCCAGCCATCCGCCCAACAAGGCGAATGGCCGCCAGTTCCAGTTCAGCCTCTTGATCGGCGTATCGCGCCAGCTCACGCCCCAGGCCGAACCTTTGAGCACGGTTCCATCCACCGCCTGCACATTGAGGCCGGGCAATCGCTCGTCGAACAGACCGACCACCAAACCGGCCGGAGCCCGCAGCAGCAGAAACAGCAAAAATGCCAGCAAACCCAGTAAGCCGTAACCCAAGAGACGCTTCATGGCCGGGTTTCCCGCAGGATGACGCGAGCATTCACCAGCCCGGTGGCATTGGCGCGATCGATACTCAAATTGACGATGGCGATGCGGTGGTCATGCTCCAACGTCCCCAACCAAGGGATCAGTTTGTCGAACTCGACCCCATCCAATTGTGCGCTTAGCTTGTCTTCGCCCTGAGGCGCAACCCGTTTCAGGGCTCTTGCCAGCCCCGCCGCCCGCGCGGTCTGATCCACCAGCGTGAGCAGGGAGCGACCGTCGCGGGTGGAGCTGGTACCGACATTGCCGCTCAGGCGCTTGACCTCCCGCGCGGCCTGCCGCATCCAGATCAGGTCGGCGCGCTGCTCGGTGACGCGCTGCTGGAGCTGACGATGGCTGGTCCGAAACGGCTCCCACACCAGCGCGTAACCCAGCAGTGCCAGTGTCAGCCCCAATCCCCCGATGACCAACAGGCGCTCGCGAGCGCTCAGGGTTTCCCACCAAGCTTTCATGAGGACGCTCTTTTCAGCGTGATCTTGCTCTCCATCTGGCCTTCCCGCTGGGTGGTGCGCATATCCATGCGCAGCCCCGGTTGCCGGTCGAACTGTTGCCGGAGCCGATCCAGCACCGCCGGGTCGCCTCCTTCCAGCGCCAGGTCCAATTGCCCGTCGCGGTAGCCGAGACCGCGTAACGTGACGTTCGGAAAATTGGCCAGTGGTCGCGCGCCTTGGTAGAGCAGCTCCAGGAAGCCACTGCCGCCGCTGGGTGCCAGCTCTCGCAGGCGGGTTTCCATCTGCACCTTGGGATTGACGATTCGGGTCGCCTCGGGCAAGGCGTCCTTGAAGGTCCGTTCGATCTCGGTCCGCAGCGCCGTAACCTCCCGTTGCAACCGCCAGTGGTCGTACACCTGCCCGGCGATCTGCACCAGCAGCGTCATTCCCGCCAGCACCGCCGCCGCCCGCCAGGGCCGCAGCCAGCGGCCCCAATGCGCCTGCCGGCTGTAACTGCCCTGTAGCAGGTTCAGAACGGTGGCTGGCTGGTAACCGGACGCGAACAGCGCCAGCGGCTCGCTTGGTGTGTCTTCCGGGCTGAGCTCGATCCCGGTTTCAGCCAGTTCGGTTGTGGGAACTCCCCAGACGCGCAGGCGCCGAGGCTTGGCCTCGCCGGCTTCGGCCAGCGCCTGCGCGAGCAACAGCACCAGATTGTCGCGCTCGGTGGCAAAGCCTTCCCAGCGGCCGGTACGCACCAGCGCCCGCCGCGCTTCCAGCAGCACGCTCCACTCGTCGCTTTGCCAAGGCAGCAGCAGTGGGTCCGGCACGACAGCGACCGGCGTCAGGCCAGCCGCTTCGCAGCTCTCCAGCCAAGCACTCAGCAGCGTCCGATCGACGACCGCCACCGGCAGATAGCCGCCATCCACCGCGCCGCCCAGCGCGAAATGCAGCGTCTCGATATCCTCGACCAGATAATCTTCCAGGGCAAACGGCACGGCCCGCGCCCAAGTGGAACGCTTGCGGCTGGGTAGGGCCAAGCAATGCAAAGTGACCGCTTCGCCCGGCGCGACCAGTATCTGGCGCGCGCCGTCGCCCTGGCTGGACAGGTCGGCCAACGAACCGCGCTGGACCTCGCCGTCGGGACGCAGCCATTCCGCCTCATCGGCGGAAACGAATCGGAAAAAACAGAGTGGGGCAGGCACGTCGTTCAATCCTGGTTGCCGAAACCGCGCCGCAGGACACGGACGCCGTTTTCGTCGCGGAATAACATACTGTATAGCATGGCTCGGCCGTCGCCCACTCGCGCCTCGGCCCGTAATAGAAAATACTGGCTGGTGACACCGAGTTGAGCTTTCAGCTCCGCGTTCACGGTCAGATTGGCCGCGTTCAGGAAATCGTTCACCTTGTCATACCCCTCGTCGGGTCGGGTTTCCAGCAGACGTTTCAGTTCGGTCGCGTCCGCGCCGTCGTCGCTCAGCGCCGCCAGCACCGGTGCCAGCGCGGTGTTGACGTTCAGCGCGGTGCCCGGCGGCAGGGCACAGACATAGGGGGCCAGTTTATCGTAAGTTTCTCGGTCCACGCCCTTGACCAGCCGCAGTTCCGAAACGCTGGTAAAGGGCTGGTTCGCGGCCAGGTACGCTGGATTCAATACCGTGTAATCGCTGTCCTCGGCCCCGTTTGGAAACAACGGGTCCCGGTCGGGATCGATCCAATCGACGATCGCCTGAGCCAGTTCCGGTTTCAATTCGAGGCTTTCCAACAGACGTTGCAGCGCTTGCACCTGTGGTTGGTCGATCTGCCCTTGTTTGGATTGCGGTTGCTTGGGTTTGGCGGGCGACTTGGGTTCGACGGGTGACTTGGGTTTGGCGGACGAGGATTCCGCGGCGAGGTCCTCCGTCGCCGTTTGCGATTCCGTCTCCTGCTCCTCGCCTCCATCGGCGGGGCGCTCCCGATCGTTTGCATCGGAGTCGGGCGACTGTCCACCCGGTGCCGGTTTCCACAGATTGTTGAGATTGAAACAACCTTGCAGGTCGCTGAGCCGACCGGAAAGCTCGCCGCCCTCGACCGGCAGGACCAGCGGCAGCTTGGCCCATGTTTCGTTGGGATGATCAATTTTGTTATCCTGACGGTCGCGCGCCAGAATGACCATCGCCCACTGTTCGAGGCCGAGCGTGTACAGCCGGGCCTGCTGCTGGTGCTGAAGCACGGTGCTACGACGGATCGCCAATTGCTGCAAGGTAGCCAGACTGGTGGCGGTGACGCTGGCGAGGAAAACGATCAGCAGCACGGTGATCAGCGCCACACCGGCTTGATGGCCGGTGCTCACGGCACGGTTGCTCGACGGCACGACCGGTCGGGCGCCAGGCTCAGCCGGCCAAGGGGAACAGCCGGGTGATTTCACCCCAGTCCTCCAGCGTCAGGCTCACTTCCACCGCCCGGGGCAAGACCACGGAACCATGTCGTCCGGTTTCGCCATCGTCGCTGGCGGCGGGTGGCGGCCAGTCATTTTGCCAGGCGTCGTCCGCATCCAGAAACCGTACCTTGAGTTCTTGCACTCGGTCCAGTAATAAGGTCTCGCGCGGCTCGATCAGCCCCCCTCGGTCCAAGACTTGCCAGTGTAACCGCCATAGCCGGCCCTCGCGCAGCCGGTAGGCGACCCGTTGCAGGGTCGCGCGCGACTGGCCGAGCGGGTTATCCCAACCGGCGCGGGTCAGGGTCAACGCGTCGCTGGCCAACGCGCCGCCTTGCAGGGCGGGCTGCGGATCGCCGTATTCGTCGCGAATACCGCGCGCCAGGGTTTGCTCGACGTCCTGTTCCATGCGGTAAACCGCCAATTGGACCGTCGCCAACCGGCGGCTTTGCTCTTCCACGGCGGCTCGGGTGAACAACACGTTGCGCAAGCCGCCGTAGGCGGCGATGGCCATGATGGCGAACACCGCCAGGGCGACCAGCAATTCCAGCAGGGTAAAGCCGCGCGCCGCGATCTTCATGAGGGGGTAGCCGTCTTTGGCGATGCGGGCGATGGACGCGTTCGCTCGGGGGTCTGGCCCTCGGGCTGGGTCCGATCCGCCGGGGGCTTTTTCGGCGGTCGGCCCTTGAACGCCACCAGCTTGCCAAGAACCGGTCCGCCTTCGCCGGCCCACACCGTGACTTCAAGGCGGCGCATGTCGGGATCGTCGGTCTTGTCGAAGCGAGCTTCCCAGCGCCAGACGCGGTTGGCGAGTTCGGCCTCGCCCTTACGCGAGCCTTCATCGGGCCAGGCGGTGGGGGCGAGCAGCAGTTCGTTGACCTTATTGAGGGCGACCCAACTGGCGAACGTTCGATCGCGCAGCACGCCGACGGTGTTGACGCTCTGAGTGGTCGCGCCGATGACCGCGCCCATGGCAATGGCCAATACCGCCAGCGCCACCAGCACTTCCAGCAGAGTAAAACCAGCCGAGCCCTTCATCGCTCCACCGCGCCCGCCGTTAGCCGCCCCAAAGCGTCGCCGGCAACTCGGTACAAGGGTGCATCCGGTCCTTGGTCGTCGGCGAAACCAAACACCGCGACGAAGTCGGTGGCCTCGCCGCTGGCCAGCAGCAGCACCTGCGGCAACCGGTCAGTGGCGGCGAGTGCCGCCGGCCGATCGTCCACCCAAAGCCCCAGGACGATGTCCTTGGGCAGTTCACGCTGAACCAGGGTGGTCGCGGCGGCCGGTGATTGCCATTCGCCCTGTTCGTTCAGGCTCAGGATCGCGTAACCGGTGCGAGTGAAGCGAATACCGCGCACCTCACCGCGCAGGATGGCCTCTTGCTGGTGCAGTTCCACCAGCGCCGCCAACCGTTGCCCTTCCTCCGCCAACCGCTCCCTCGGCCCACCGCCCACCGACAACAGGGCAAAGCCGGTCATGATGCCGATCAGCAACATCACGACCATGACTTCGAGCAGGGTGAAACCGCGTGGCGACCCGCTCATCGGCACGGGCACCATCGCAATGCTCCGATGTTTCGTCCCCCACTGTCCACTCGCCGCTGACGACGCCTATTCGTCCAGGTTCCAGTTGCCGATATCGGCGTCCACACCCTCGCCACCCGGCTGGCCGTCGGCGCCGAGCGAGTAGATATCGAGGTCGCCGTGCTGGCCAGGACTAAGATATTGATAGGGTTTGCCCCAAGGGTCCTTGGGCAGCTTGTCCAGATAACCGCCCTCCTGCCAGTGCGCGGCCTCGGCCGGCTTCTGCACCAGCGCTTCCAGTCCCTGTTCGGTGGTCGGGTAACGGAAATTGTGCAGCCGGTACAGGTCGAGTTGGTTCTTGATCACCCGGATATCCTGCTTGGCCTTGACCACTCGCGCCTTATCGGGATTATCCATGATGCGAGGCACCACCACAGCGGCCAGGATGCTGAGGATCACCACCACGACCATGACTTCGATCAGGGTGAAACCACGCCAGCGGGTAGGGCGATCTTGCCGCCGAAGGTGATGGACTGCGAGTGCGGTTGCGAGCATGGGGTTTCCTCGAAATCCGATCCTGATATTGGCTGGCGGGCGCATCAGGCACGACCCAGCCGGTAAAGGGCGATTTCACCCAACAGATTGGGCCACAAACGCGGTCCCAGCCGGGGTTGGTGGGCGTGGTCCAGCACCATACGCTGCAAGATGTCGATTCGCTTGTGCCGACACAACGCCTCGAAATCGCGAATGGTAAACAGATGCACGTTGGGGGTGTCATACCACTGATAAGGCAAGGCCTTGCCCACCGGCATCAAGCCCTGCAGGGCGATTTGCAACCGGCCGCGCCAGAAGCCGAAATTAGGGAAGGTCACGATACCCTGCCGGCCCACCCGCAGCATTTCGTCCAACAACCGTTCGGTGTGCCGGACGGCCTGTAGGGTCTGGGTCATGATGACATAGTCGAAGCTGCTGTCGCCGAAATCCTCCAGGCCCGCTTCCAGATCGGCGTGAATCACGTTCACTCCCGCCCGAATGCATTTGACAATGTTGGCGCTGTCGATTTCCAGGCCATAGCCGCTGACCTGCCGGCGCTCGTGCAGATAGGCCAGCAGCGCGCCGTCGCCGCAACCCAAATCCAGCACCCGCGTACCGGGACGGATCCATTCGCTGATCAGTTCCAGTTCAGGCCGCATGGGTGTTGACCTCGGTCGCGGCGGGCACGGTGGCGTGAGCGGGTTCGGAGGTTCGGCCGTCCACCTCGCGGGCGACCCGGTTCAGGTAACCGCGCAATGTTTCATGATATAGCGGGATCGGCATCAGAAAAGCGTCGTGGCCGGACTCCGAGGCAATTTCGCTGTAGCTGACCTCGCGACCGGCCCGGACCAGTGCCCGCACGATCTCGCGCGAGCGGGCCGGCGCGAACCGCCAGTCGCTGGTGAAGGAAATCACCAGGAATCGCGCCTGCGTTCGATGGAAAGCCGCCGACAGATCCTGATCGAAACTCGCCGCCGGATCGAAATAGTCCAGGGTCTTGGTCATCAACAGGTAGGTGTTGGCATCGAAACGGTCGACGAAGGCCTTGCCCTGATGGCGCAAATAGCTCTCCACTTGGAATTCGGTGTCGAAATTGAAGTTGAAGTTGGGCGTGCCTTCACGCAGCTCGCGGCCGAACTTGGCACGCATGCCTTCGTCGGATAGATAGGTGATATGGCCAAGCATCCGGGCGATCATCAGTCCGCGGCGCGGCACCACCCCGAATTCGTAATAATGCCCGTGATGAAAATCGGGGTCGGAGATGATCGCCTGACGCGCCACTTCGTTGAAGGCGATGTTTTGCGCCGACAGTCGCGGCGCGGCGGCGATGACCAGCACATGGCGCACCCGGTCGGGATAGCTGATCGCCCATTGCATGGCCTGCATGCCGCCCAGACTGCCGCCGATCACCGCCGCCCACTGCCCGATGCCGAGCCGGTCGGCCAAACGGGCCTGGCTGCGCACCCAGTCCTTGACGGTGACGATGGGAAAATCCGGGCCGTAGGGCTTGCGGTTTTCCGGGTTGATCGAGGTGGGGCCGGTGGAACCCTTGCAGCCGCCCAGATTGTTGCAGCAGACCACGAAGAATTCTCGGGTATCGAACGGCTTGCCGGGACCGATGCAGTTGTCCCACCAACCCGGCTTGTTCGGATCGGTGCCCTCGTGACAACCGGCGGCGTGATGGTCGCTGGAAAGGGCATGGCAAATCAGCACGGCGTTGCTGTGATCGGCGTTCAGCGTGCCATAAGTCTCATAGACGAGTTCGTATTCCGCCAGGGACCGGCCGCAATCCAGGGCCAGCGGTTCTTCGAACTGGAGGATCTGGGGCGTGACCAGACCGACGGAATCCGGGGGAAAGTGATGCGGCATAAGCTCCTGACCGTTGTGGTAACGTCCTTAGGGGGTAGTGTCATGAAAAATCTAGTCTAATCGGCCCGACGCTTAGCGGCAACCGAGCGAGAATCGGCGCTCAGGACCATCGCGTCATAGGGAAGGAATATTGACAACCAGTTGTAACCAAATAATTTCATGGCTGTTTCTCAGGCGGATCGCTTCTGGTAACTTCCTCTTCGCAGGTCGGGATCGCACAGATTTCTGGATGCCCGGCACAGCAATTCTCGGTCAGATACCCCAGCACAGCGTTGATGGCGCCGAAGTCGGCGGAATAGATCAGCGAGCGGCTTTGCCGAACCCGTTGGATCAAACCGGCATGTTGCAGCGTTTTCAGATGAAACGATAGGGTCGGCAACGGCAGACCGAAGCGTTCGCCGATCTGTCCGGCCGGCACGCCGACGGAACCCACTTCCACCAGATAGCGAAAAATATCCAGGCGCGTTTCCTGAGCCAACGCACCAAGCGCGGCCAATACGGCTGATTTTTTCATCATGTCGTCATCTTGGGAACAAACACTACGCTGTCAAGAATCGCCATTGGGCAATGCTCAGACAAGGCATCACGCGACATGACTCACCCGATTCGCAGCGCGCGTTCCAACAAGGGTTCTTCGGCTCAGCAATTCGGTGGTGTTGATTTCGATTTATAATTTTCATTATTATGAAAATATAGAATTTAAAGGCACCCATCCATGCGCTGGATAACATCGAATTGCAGTCCAAGCTGGATGAGATTGGCAAAATCCGTAGGAGAATAATAAATGAGCGCAGCCTGCGAGGTCGCCGCCCAACAGGCGGAAGGTACCCGACTCGGGGTGTTCGAGCGTTACCTGACGCTGTGGGTGGCGTTGTGCATCGTGACCGGCATCGTGCTGGGGCACTTCTTGCCAGGTGCTTTCCAGGCCATCGGCAAGTTGGAAATCGCTCAAGTCAACCTGCCGGTGGCGGTACTGATCTGGCTGATGATCATCCCGATGCTGGTCAAGATCGACTTCGCCGCGCTGCGCGAGGTCGGCCAATACTGGCGCGGGATCGGCGTGACCCTGCTGATCAACTGGGGCATCAAGCCATTTTCGATGGCGCTGCTGGGTTGGCTGTTCGTCGGCGGGCTATTCGCGCCGCTGTTGCCGGCGGATCGGATCGAATCCTACATCGCCGGCTTGATCCTGCTGGCCGCCGCGCCCTGCACCGCGATGGTGTTCGTGTGGAGCAATCTAACCAGAGGCGAACCGCATTTCACCCTAAGTCAAGTGGCGCTCAACGACATCATCATGGTGTTCGCCTTCGGCCCCATCGTCGGCCTGCTGCTAGGCATGACCTCGATCGTCGTGCCGTGGGACACCCTGTTCCTGTCGGTGGTTCTGTACATCGCGATTCCCCTGATCATCGCCCAAGTCGTGCGTGGCACGATCCTGAAATCCCAGGGTCCAGCGGGACTGGCGCGCCTGCTCGACGTGCTTGGCCCAACCTCGCTGATCGCTCTGCTGACCACCTTGGTATTGCTGTTCGGCTTCCAAGGCGAGCAGATCGTGAAGCAACCGCTGGTGATCCTGCTGCTGGCGATTCCGATCCTGTTCCAGGTGTTCTTCAACGCTGGGCTGGCCTACTGGCTCAACCGTCAGGTCGGATCGCCGCATTGCGTGGCCGGTCCCTCGGCCCTGATCGGCGCCAGCAATTTCTTCGAGTTGGCGGTTGCGGCGGCCATTGCGCTGTTCGGCTTCGAGTCCGGCGCGGCGCTGGCCACCGTGGTGGGGGTCCTCATCGAAGTGCCGGTGATGCTGATCGTCGCCGGGATCGTCAATCGCAGCCGCGCGTGGTATGAGCGGAGCTCGAACCAGCCGGCAACGGAGATCGTTTAGCTGCTTTTGGCGGTTCCAGTGCGGCTGACAGGTCATCCCATCGCCTTCGTTCAGCCGCCGCCATGCTCCTCAACCCGACCTGAAAGGCTGCATCATGAACGTCCTGTTTCTCTGCACCGGTAATTCCTGCCGTTCGATCCTGGGCGAAGCGACCTTCAACCATCTGGCGCCGCCGAGTTGGAAGGCGCTGAGTGCCGGCAGCCATCCGACCGGCCAGGTTCATCCGCGTTCGCTGGCCCTGCTGGCGCGCGAGGGTATCTCGACCGAGGGCTATCACAGCAAATCCTGGGACGATCTGCCCGTCACGCCCGACATCGTGATTACGGTCTGCGCCAGCGCGGCGGGCGAAACCTGCCCGGCGTATCTGGGACCGGTACTGCGCACCCACTGGGGTGTGGACGACCCGGCTCACGCCACCGGCAGCGACGCGGAGATCGATGCGGCTTTCCTGCACGCCTATCGGATACTGCGCGCCCGTATCGAAGCTTTTTTCGCGCTGCCGCTGGCTGAATTGCAGAGGGATCGCACCCGCCTAAAAGTGGAATTGGATCGCATCGGCACGCTGTTACCGTAACCGCCGATCGAGGCGCCACCATCCGAGTGGCGCCAACTCTGCAGGCCCTTGCAATTATTCTGGATCGTGATATATATTCGAATATGCGAATATACGGATTAAAAGCCTCATGCCTCATGCTCATCGCTTTTTCCAAGCCCTGGCCGACACCACCCGGCTACGCTGCCTGATGCTGATGGTGACGGAAGAGGAAGTCTGTGTCTGCGAGATGACACACGCTCTGGGTGAAATCCAGCCCAAGGTCTCGCGGCATCTGGCGGCGCTGCGAGCGGCCGGCTTCATCCTCGACCGCCGCGAAGCGCAGTGGATTTACTACCGCCTGCACCCCGACCTCCCTGCCTGGATGCACGAGGTTCTGTCGACCTGCCAGCGGGCGCTGGCTGGGCAAACCCCGTTTTCCACTGACCGCGCCGCGCTAGCGGACATGCCCAACCGCCCCCAGCGTCGCTGCGCGGCCTGAACGAGGAATCCCGCCATGACGATGCTGTCCACCGTTCCTGCGTCGACGAGCGCGTTCGCCGGTGCCGCGAACCGATTGCGTACCGCGCTGCGCGACTATCCGGTCGAATTCAAATGGCTGGGTGGCATCGTCGCCGTGTTCTTGCTGGTCTTTTTCATGCCGGTGGGCACGGCGCGTTTCGATAACGCCATTCTGGAAGGACTGGCGCTGCTCCATTGGTATGCCCGCGAGCATGTGATGCTCTGCCTGGTGCCGGCCTTCTTCATTGCCGGCGCCATTGCGGTGTTCATCAGCCAGAACGCCATCATGAAATATCTCGGTCCCGCCGCCCACAAGGCCGCCGCCTATGGGGTGGCCTCGGTGTCCGGCTCGATCTTGGCGGTATGCTCCTGCACCGTGCTGCCCTTGTTCGGCGGCATCTATCGGCGCGGCGCGGGACTCGGCCCGGCCATTGCGTTTCTCTATTCCGGCCCCGCGATCAACGTGCTGGCCATCGTGCTCACCGCCAAGATTCTCGGCGTGGAACTGGGCGTGGCGCGGGCGGTGGGTGCGGTGAGTTTCGCGCTGGTGATCGGGTTGATCATGCACTGGATTTACCGCCGCGAGGAGCAAACGCGGGCGGCGAATCAGCAAGAGTTTGCCCTAGGCTCCGACCAAGGCCGACCGCTGGGCGACACCGCCGCGTTTTTCGCCTTGCAGGTAGCGGTGCTGGTGTTCGCCAACTGGGCGCCCGCCAGTGCCGAGGACAGCGCGGTATGGCACGCGATCTTCGCCTGGAAGTGGCCGCTGACCGCGCTGGCGGGTCTGGGCCTGGCCGGATTGCTGGTCTGGCGCTGGCGGTGGCGGTGGTCGCCGTTGGCCGCGACCGCTGTCGTCGTCACCATCTTGTCGATACTGCTTCCACGACATCCCGAATTGGCGTTCAGCGTCGGTTTGATCGGTTTGACCTTGGCCGCCGCGACGCAAGCCGGCGATGGCGAGGAATGGCTGGGCCAGACCTGGAGTTTCGCCAAGCTGATCTTGCCGCTGTTGCTGGGGGGCGTGCTGCTGGCGGGATTTCTGCTGGGGCGTCCCGGTCATGAGGGCATCATCCCGTCCGAATGGGTGGGCATGGCGGTGGGTGGTAATTCGCTGACCGCCAATGCGCTGGCCGCGCTGGTGGGAGCGTTCATGTACTTCGCGACCCTGACCGAAGTACCCATCGTGCAAGGTCTGCTCGGCGCCGGCATGGGCAAGGGACCGGCGTTGGCGTTGCTGCTGGCGGGACCGGCGCTGTCCTTACCGAACATGCTGGTGATTCGCGGTATTCTCGGCACCGAAAAGACGCTGGTTTACTGCACGCTGGTGGTGGTCATGGCGACTCTCTCCGGCGTGCTGTTCGGTATGTTTTATCCATAGGAGAGTCAAGATCATGATGAAGTTGCAAATTCTGGGTAGCGGTTGCGCGAAATGCGCCACCCTCGGCCAGCATGCCACCGATGCCGCTCAGGCGCTGGGCCTGGAGTATGAGTTGGAGAAGGTGACCGACATCAACGCCATCATCGACGCCGGGGTGATGACCACGCCGGCGCTGGCGGTGAACGGAGAGATCAAGAGCACCGGCAAGGTGTTGTCGGTGGAAGAGATCAAGAAGCTGTTAAGCGCCTGACGCCGCTTGTCCGGCCCAGCCGTGAACCTCGTCCACAGCACCGAGGTTGGCGAGGAGCGATCGGAGCATCCATGATCGTCTGACGGCATTCCTCCTCCAGACCATGGAGTCTGGGCAGGCGCTGCCATGCCCGCCGCCTAGACGTTGAAGCGGAAGTGCATGACGTCGCCTTCCTGGACCATGTAGTCCTTGCCCTCCAATCGCCACTTGCCCGCCTCCCGTGCGCCGGATTCGCCGCCGCAGGCGATGTAATCGGCATAGGCGATCACCTCGGCGCGAATGAAGCCGCGCTCGAAATCGGTGTGAATTACGCCCGCCGCCTGTGGCGCGGTGGCGCCGGCCCGAACGGTCCAGGCCCGTACTTCCTTGGGGCCGGCGGTAAAGTAGGTTTCCAGCCCAAGCAACTTGTAGGCGGCGTGGATCACCCGATCCAGCCCCGGTTCGGACAGGCCGTAGTCAGCCAGAAATTCGGCCTTGTCGGCGTCCTCCAGTTCCGCCAACTCCGCTTCGATCGCCGCGCACACCGGCACCATCTCGGCGCCTTCCCGCTCGGCAATGCCCCTGACCTGATCCAGCAGCGGGTTATCGACGAAGCCGTCTTCGGCAATGTTGGCGATGTACAGCACCGGCTTGGCGGTCAGCAGGAACAACTCCCGCAGTTGCTCGCGTTCCGTCGCGGCCAGCGCCAGGGTCCGCACTGGCGCACCCGTATCCAGATGGGCTTGCACCCGTTCCAACAGCGCCTTGCGTTCCAGCGCCTCTCGTCCACCGGCCTTGGCCGCTTTCTCGGCGCGCAGCAACGCTTTTTCCACGGCCGCGAGGTCGGCCAGCGCCAATTCGGTACTGATGGTCTCGATATCCTCGCGCGGATCGACCCGCCCGGACACATGAATCACGTCGTCGTTCGCGAAACAGCGCACCACCTGGGCGATGGCATCGGTCTCGCGGATATGGGCCAGAAATTGATTACCCAATCCCTCGCCCTTGGAAGCGCCCGCCACCAATCCGGCGATATCGACGAACTCGACCGTGGCCGGTACGATTTTCTGGGGTTTGACGATGGCGGCCAGGGCCTCCAAGCGTGGATCGGGCACCAGCACCATCCCGACATTGGGGTCGATGGTGCAGAACGGGTAATTCTCGGCCTGGATACCCGCCTTGGTGAGCGCATTGAACAACGTGGATTTGCCGACGTTCGGCAACCCGACAATACCGCATTTGAGAGACATAATGACCTTTCAATTGAATTTCTGATGGCGGATTCGCCAGATGCTCGCAATTGCCGTACGCGAACGGTCATCGAAGAATAATTCGGCATCTGACCTCATCCCTGACTGCTGCAGGGGCGTCATGATAAGGCTTTTGTCGGCAAACGCTAAGTACAGGACAAAAAATCCAAGTCATTGATGGATAATCATGTTCAAGAATTTCTTGGCGACCGCGTTCACTCCTAATGAATGAATCCGTTTCGGTCCTTCAGGCGGTAATGCCTACAACGCTTTTTTCGCTCTTTCGAGATCGACCACGACGTTCTGGTCCAGAGACCCTTGGCTTCGAGAAACCGCGGGTCGTCTCAGTCCTTGATCTGCTGGGTCGCGTCTAGACGTGACGTTCCACCCACTGGGCGAAGGACTGCATGAACTTGGTCAAGAATTCACGCGTCGCTTCATTGCTCAATGCGCCCTGCTCGTCGAACAGCGCGGCCGTGTTGCCGATATAGGCTTCCGGCTGCTGCATCACCGGCATGTTCAAACTGACCAAGGGTTGACGAAGATGATGGTTCGCGCCGAATCCGCCGAGTGCGCCGGGAGACTGGCTGATCACGGCGCAGGGCTTCCCGATCAACGCGCCCTGACCATAGGGACGTGAGCCCACGTCGATCGCGTTCTTGAGCGCGCCCGGAATCGATCGATTGAACTCGGGCGTGATAAAGAGCACGCCTTGCTTCGTCTGGATCCGCTGGCGGAAGGCCAGCCACTCCGAAGGTGGCGTGCCTTCGTCGAGATCCGCGTTGTAATGAGGCATCGCGCCGATCTCGACGATTTCCAAATCCAACGAGGCAGGCGCCAGGGCACTCACCGCATGAGCCATCTTCCGGCTGAGCGAATCTCGGCGCAGGCTACCGATGAGTACGGCAATGGGGTAAGTCGTAGACATGTGAGTTCCTTGGTCGAGGGATGAGGGGATGATATGTGGGTGGCGAACTGCTTTCGCTCAGGATTTCAGCGCTTCCACCGCGATGGACAGCGTGACCTCATCGCCGACATTGGGCGCGTACTTGCCCATGTTGAAATCGCTGCGCTTGATCATGGTCGTGGCATCAACCCCACACGCGTCTTTCTGCATGATGGGATTCGGCATGCACTTGAAGGAAGTGATTTTCAGAGTGACCGGCTTGGTGATGCCCTTGAGGGTCAGATCGCCGGTCACGGACACGGGAGTTTCGCCCTGGAACTTCATCGCGGTGGATTTGAAGGTGGCGGTCGGATATTGAGTGGTATCCAGGAAATCCGGCGCTTGGATGTGCTCGTTGAACAAGGCTGAACCGGTGCTCACCGAGGTGGTATCGATGGTCACATCCACGGAGCCGGTCTTGGCCGCACGGTCGATGACAATCGACCCGGAGGTCTTGTCGAAGCGACTCAATTGCGTCGAATAACCGAAGTGGCTGTAGGAAAAACGAGGAAAGGTGTGATTGTTGTCCAGGATGTAAGTCTCCGGCGCGGCCCAGGCCGTGCCGAATACGCCCAAGGCCACACAGGCGACGGACAAACGGGTGAAGGTCTTCATTTTCATAGCAATGACTCCGAGGGTTGTGTACTCACGAAAGTGGATTGAAGTTGGTCGGTAGCGGTCATGCGGACCGTTGCGAAGCTCGGAAGCAGCGCCTCGGCTATGCCGAAGGCGTAGGCATCCATCCCGAGAACGCCATAGGTCAAATCGCCCGGCAGGCGGACGGAATGGATCCAGTCTTCACCGGCGGCGCCGATGGCTACGAACAAAGGCAGGAGATGTTCATCGCTCGGATGGGCACGCACGGCACCGGGGGCCAGACGGCGGTAGTCGTACAGGGCCGCCAAATCTCCATTGGCGAGGGTATGGGCGACCCATTCCATGAAGGCGGTGGCGTAACCCGAGGCATCGTGCGGCCCGGAATTCAGATCGTAGAGATTGTGCGTGATGCCGCCGGACGCGAGGATGAGCACCTCGGTTTCGCGCAGCGGACTTAACGCCTGTCCGACTTCCCCAAGCACCTGGAATGAATCGGTCAGGGGCAGGGAAAGCTGCACCACGGGAACATCGGCGTCCGGAAACAGATGCATGAGCGGCGTCCAGCAACCGTGATCGAATCCTCGCTTGGGATTGTTCCGAGCAGGAAAACCGGCCTGGGTCAAACAAGCCAAAACCTGCTGAGCCACTCGACATTGACCCGGAGCGGGATAGCGCAACTCGTACAGGACTTCCGGGAAACCGGCGAAGTCGTGCAAGGTGGGTGGCTGGGGATGCGTCATCACTTCCAGCCCGGCCGTCCGCCAGTGGGGTGAAATCACCAGAACGGCGCGTGGACGCGGCAAGACCATTCCCAAAGTACGCAGGGCCTGTCCGGCCCGTCCAGGCTGCAAGGCAAAGGTGGGCGCACCGTGGGAAACAAATAAACTGGGCAATTTCATGGATTCGGTGACCAAGTCGAGTGATCGATGACAGGGCCAGTTTATTGGTGGCGTATTCCAGGATAAAGATGATAATTTGAAATTCACTATCCTGAATATCTAAACAATCACCATGGATCGATTTCGTGAGCTGGAAGCCTTCGTGGCCGTGGTCGACTCCGGGAGCTTTGTCCAAGCCGGGGAAGTGCTGCGCAGTTCGAAAACGGCGGTGTCGCGGCTGGTTCAGGATCTGGAAACCCGGCTGGGAGCCCGCTTACTGCATCGGACCACCCGGCGCCTATCCCTGACGGAGGCGGGGCGTAATTACTTGCCGCGGGCGAAACAGATCCTGGTGGATTTGGAGGAAGCGGATGGGATGGTCTCGTCCGCCACGCGGCGGGTGGCGGGACTGCTGCGAGTCAATGCCCCCGTCTCCTTCGGTATCTTGCACCTGGCCCCTCTTTGGGGCGCTTTCCTGGCCTTCCACCCCGATGTCGAGCTAGACGTGACGCTCAATGACCGCGTCGTGGATCTCTTGGATGAAGGCTGCGACATCGCCATACGCATCGCTCAACTGGCGGATTCGACCTTGGTGTCCCGCCGTCTCGCCAGCACCCGATTGGTCCTCTGTGCCTCGCCGGAATACTTGGCGCTCCACGGCATGCCGACCACGCTGGCCGATCTGGCTCGGCATTGGGTGATCGGTTACAGCTATGCGCCCCAAGGCGATACTCTGACGATGGTTGCGCCGGACGGACCCTGCAGCGTACGGACCCAGCCCAAGTTCCATAGCAATAACGGCGAGACATCGCGGGCCGCCGCCCTGGACCATCAAGGCATCGTGCTACAACCCGATTTTTTGATCAGTTCCGATCTCGCCGCCGGTCGCCTGCTGCGAATTCTGCCCGAACTGGAGGGTGAAGAACTCGGCATCTATGCCGTCTATCCCACTCGCAAGCACTTGTCGGGCAAGGTGCGAGCCTTGGTCGATTTTCTAGCCACCGCCTTTGCCCAGCCAGCATGGCGGGCAGAGAACGGCTGAGTGCTGCGTGGGCGGGGAAGAAGCCGTTTATCAAATAACCTCGTCGACTCATGTTCTGGCCGGGTTGCCAGGAATTTGATACCAGCTTGACCCGTTGACCCAGACCATGTCATCAGTTAGGAGATTCCCATGGGAAGGGAGTTTTGCTCCCGCAAACGCACGCGGATACGGTCATTGCCGATAGGGGATACGATGCCCATGCAACGGGTGCGGGAGCCGCTGGCCAAAGCCGGAAGGACGGGTGTCATTCCGCCAAAACGCAATCGCACCGAACAGCGCGACTACGACCGCGACCTCTACAAGACGCGCCACTTGATCGAAAAGCTCTTCGAAAAGCGCAAACCATACAGAGGCCACCGTCACCCGCCACGACAAGATTGAGATTGCTTATCCTCTCCGGCATCCACCTTGCCGCGGCACTCAAGCGCGCCGACCGCGACTTTCTGGACAGCCGAAGCGAAACAAGCCAATCCGCATCCGTGCCATGCTCATGCTCCGACAGACCGACCATTGTGCCCACCAGTGCGCACGCCGGCACGGCCATGACGCGGGCTCGCGGGCTCCGTCCACGCTGGCGGCCCACGGTGAATTACCGTATGATTCTGAACCTCATGGAAAACCGATTATCGCTTTGAATCCATGCGCGGCCCCGACGACAAGAGGCGATTCAAATGAGCAGGGTAGACGAAAAACGGGATGTCTTGAGCGAGGGTGAAATTCTGCGCGCCAGCGAGCGACCCAGCGAGGAAATGCAGCGTTGCCTGGATGAAGTCTTGACGACACTGCGCAAGTACAATGTCGGCGTCACGCTTTGCCTGGCCAACGAACGGGAATCGATGCTGATGTACCGCATTCCCGAATGGTGCGCGGTCATGCTGGGGGAAGGTGGCCCCGAGATCAACCCGGACAAGCTGTGGCAGTCCAATAACCTGGAACAACTGATATCTCGCACCTACCGACTGGCGACCGCCCTGCGCCATATGAACGAACACCTGCATGCCGAGTCGTCGCGGTTGGAGGATTTCGTCAGGGATCTGGGGCAGCACATGCTTGACCCCAACCGCAAAAGCCATTGAGCCATTTCCCCGGCCGAAAAACACTCAGTTCCGTTGGAAAAATTGTGCATTGGCCTGCCGCCAATCGCTAGCCAGTCGCTTGGCGCGCGTCAGATCTTCTTCGTTCAACTGGCGGGCAATGGAATCCAGCGGTCGGACCGCGCCCACGTAACCGGTGGAAACCGCCAAATCCAGCCACAGATGGGCCTTGACTCCATCCCGTCCGATCCCCCTGCCTTCGTTGTACATCATGCCCAGGCCGTACTGGGCCAACGGCAGCCCACTGTTGGCGGCCTGCTCGAACCAACTGAATGCCTGCGGGTCGTCACGGGGTACCCCACGCCCGGTCGCGTAGGCCACACCAAGCAGCAATTGTGCAAGAGGCAGTTTCTGTGCCGCCGCTTTGCGATACCAGGCCACGGCTTCTGCTTCGTCGCGTCGCACCCCGCCCCGACCTTCCGCATACAGCAAACCCAGATTCAGTTCCGCCGCAGCCAAACCTTGCTCGGCCGCCTTGCGGTACCAGACCGCCGCCTGCGCCTCGTCGCGCGGGGTCCCCTGGCCCGTAGCGTACAGCACCCCGAGATTGAATCTCGCCGCGGCATCGCCCTGCTCGGCCGCCTTGCGAAACCATTGCAACGCCTGTCGAGCATCCTGCGACACCCCGACACCCTGGGCGTACATTTCGGCCAGCCGGGCTTGACTGGCGGCATCGCCTGCTTCGGCCGCCTTGCGATACCAGCTCACCGCCTGCGTTTCGTCGCGCTCGACCACTCCGCCCTCGGCGTAGATCCGTCCCAGCCGCCGCTGGGCTTCGATGAGTCCCTGGTCGGCCGCCTTGCGTAGCCAATCCACGCCAAGTCGCTCGTCGCGCCGCACCCCTCGACCATCGAGATAGCATCCGGCCAATCGCATCTGGGCGTCGGGATTGCCGCCCTTGGCGGCCTGCTCCAGTAACTGCACGCCCTTGGCTTCGTCCAGCACCACACCGCGACCACTGAGATAATCGTCGGCCAATTCCAGTTGTGCCAACGGCAGGTTCTGATCAGCGGCGCGGCGGTACCAGAGCAGTGCCGCGCGCTCATCGCGCGGCAGCCCGCGGCCGGCGTCGTACATACGCCCCAAGTAGTACTGCGCCAGCGGCAGATTCTGGTCGGCGGCCAGCCGATACCATTTTACCGCCTCGGCATCGTTGCGGGCCGTACCCTGGCCGTCGGCGTACATCCGCCCCAGTTCCTGCCGTGCCAGCCCCAAACCCTGTTCAGCCGCCTTACGAAACCAGTTGAACGCATCCACCGTGGAGAGTGGTACACCGCGACCGCTCAGGTAGCGCACGGCCAGGTTGTACTGAGCCTCGGCATGACCTTGCTCGGCCGCCTTGCGATACCAGCGCACGGCATCCTGGTCGCTACCGACCACGCCGCGGCCGCTGGCATACAACGCGCCCAAGGCAAACTGAGCACCTGGATGCCCCTGTTCGGCGGCTTGCTGGTACCAACCCACCGCTTCCTTGTCGTTGCGCGATACACCACGACCGCTGGCGTAGAGGTTCCCCATCTCGAACAGCGCGCCGGGATGGCTCTGCCGGGCGGCCTGCCGATACCAGTTGACCGCCTCTCGATCATCCCGATTTACGCCCTGGCCAGCGGCGTAGCGGCTGGCCAGAGTGTATTGCGCGTCGGCGTTGCCGTGCACCGCCGACCGACTCAGCCACAGCAGCGCTTCCCGCTCGCTGGGCGCCGCCTCGGGATTGGCCGCATACAGCATCGATAATTGGAGCTGCGCTTCGTCGTTGCCCTGCAAGGCGGCCTTCCGCAACCATTCGATGGCGCTGCGCTGGCTCTGCGTCGTCCCCTCGCCACGCAGGTACATCAACCCGATCATGGTCTGCGCCTTGGGATCGCCTTGCTTGGCCCAGACCATGTATTCCGAGAAAGCGGCGTTGTAATCACCGCGCCGGTAAGCGTCGGCGGCGCTGTTGGTGGCGGCATCGGGCGCCGTGGGGCGGGAGTCGCCAAAATGCCAGGTTCCCTTGTTATCCCGCCATTTCTGGATGCCGGACTCGGGCGCGGCCCCGACCGATGCCGTAAGAATAATAAGAAGGAATAATATGATAGCGCGCATCACCATCTCCTTTGGGAACTATTCGGGTCCTC